>OIYS01000181.1_pt1 | contig 46547 bp, 65 predicted proteins | sample 1588271 | NCBI WGS metagenome assembly OIYS01 (sample SAMN03283286) | human gut metagenome | biome: human-associated habitat; material: feces | host: Homo sapiens | place: Peru | collected 2012 | reverse complement strand
GTTTTAGTGCCGAAGCTTTCGCTGTCGGAAGTTTCCAACGCCGCAGTGATAGTGCCGCTGCTAGCTAAGGCGGTCGGCGCAGTGATAACAAGAAATAACGGGTCAGCCGCATCACCGCCGCCAACGTTCGCAATTACATTGCTGGTCAAGGAATTGTCCATGTACATATTTTGCTGGTCAAAAATCATTGTTATTCACTCCTTCCGGTTATTGTACTGCCGCTTCGGTTTCGCTTTGGCAGTCAAGTTTCTTAATCTGGATACCTGCCAGGTACAGTTTAGGCGGCGCGTCCATAAAATCTTGACGGGTAACATGAACATTGTTCTTGTTGTTCAGATAGCACTCCAGCCAAGAGTATACGCCGTCAGATACATACGCAACTGGTGCTTTCGGGTCTTGCAGACGGTTCTTTGCGAAGATGAATTTATTCATCAGTTCGCGTTGCGCACTGTCAGTCAAAGAGTTAAGTTTTTGGACATCAATATTGCACACGCGCACAATAGAACGAACATTTTGTACCGCTAAGCCGCACTTCCAAGAGTACAAGGTCTGCAATGCACGGAACGGCTTGTTGTTCTCGTCGTACACATCACTTTCGCCCAAGTCCTCAGTCTTCAAGCCTGCCTGGGTGCCTTTAGGATATACACCCATTACACGGCGGTCGCCCCAGTCTACGAAGTAGATAGAAGCATTAGTGTTAGTGCCAGGAGTACCAGCGGAAATCACCTGGTGTCCTGGAGTGCCTTTGCCGCCGTCGGTCAAAGTATTGTAGCGTACCGCAATACCATTGAAAGTGTCCGGGTCTTCATCTAAGTTGCCGTACAAGAATTGACGTGCAACGTATTGGCCCATACCTTCTACGTGTGCATCATCCTCTGCCATACGGAATGCCTGCGGATTCGGCTTGCCGGAAAGCAGTTCAACGTCCACGCAGGAACGGTCCTCCAAGTGCATACATACATCAATGCGCTGCTTTACAGTGCCTTTAGTCGGAGAAGTACCGCGGTTAATACGACGGATAGATGGAGAAGGCAAGCTGGCACGAATAGTAGTTTTAGTACCAATCGGCAAATCGCCTTCCATCCACCGAATATCTTCCATAATAGGATTGGATTCGTTAAGCACTTCCATAACGCGGTCAATAGCGCCTTGCGGAGTTAAATACTTTCGTAAGTCACTCATAGTTTGGGAGTAACCAATAGTAGCCATAGTTTCATCATCCTTCCTGTTTTTCAATTAAAAGTTAATAAATTATTTGTACCTGCTCCAGTCGGTTTTCGGGTACATGTTTGCTGCAATGCCTTGCGCAGCGTTTAAGCCTTGTGCGCCGTTTTGTGCAGCCAAGCCGGGGTCCTCGCCAAGCAGTTCGCCAAGTTTTGCAAATGCTCTCACGATTGCTATCTGATTGCCTGCGCCGGTAACTTCCAATGCTTCACGCACATTCAAGCCCGGATACATTGCCTCCAACTTGCGGCAGGCAGTATCACAAAGGCCCTGTACTTTGCCCAAGTCTGCGCCCAGTGCTGTTTTTGCTTCGTCGCCCCATTTAGCGATTTCCTGCGCGCGGAGCTGTTCCACGCCTTGCACTACACGGCTTGCATACTCTGTGCCGTACTTTGCAAGTGCTCTTGCCTGGTCATTGCTAAGGTTCATGCCCTTAATAACATCCACAAAGCGTCCTTGCTCATCAGCACTAAGCTCATAGCCTTCTGGCATCTCTACTCCTGCAAAGTCATAATTCACTGTGTCGGGCTGCTGTTGTGCGCCTTGCCCATTACTTCCATTCCCTGCAATAGTGCCGGAAGCACTTGTATTATTAGTTGCATTAGTAGTAGCCGGTTCTGTCTGCTGCTGTTGTGCCGCGGTATTGGGTTCAGCCTGTTGCTGTGCGCCTTCGCCGTTCACAACTGTGTTTTCGCCGTTCTCGCCCATTAGTTATTCCTCCTTGTTGTTATCTACATATTCCACTGCCAGCTCTTGTAGCTTTAGTTGGAATTCTGCATACTCCATTTCAGCCTGCTGTTTAAGCTCTATTCCTTGCAGCCCAAGTGCTAAAATGCTTTTGAAAGTGCTAAAATGCTTTTGATAATGCCTAAGCCTACGTCGCGGCGGCCTTCGTTATAGAAAGTCTTGCTGTTGCCGGTAAAGCACATAGAGTTTACTTTGGTTGCGTCAAGCATACGCATCAAGAACCAGCGCCCGCTTTCGCTCCCCAGCAGGTCAAGCAGGGCCTCTTTATCCCTTCTTGCCTGTTCTCTTACCATGTACTCTGTCAGCAGTGCTTGCCTTCTATCATCGCCAGTATTGGATTTATATTTAAACTGCTCGCTCATTATTCCCAACCTCCCGGCACGCCTAGCCAGCTTGTAATAGCCGGGTTGGAATCATTCGCAGCCGCAGTAAGATTTTTGGCCGCCTCTGCCGCAGGAGCCGCAGCCTGTGCCATTGCCAAGCCTTCCTGCATTTCCTGCTGCCGTTGCATTTCCTGCTGCTCTTGTTTGAGCATTTCTTGTACTTCTTCATCACTACGCAATGCCATTGCAGGCACGCCAAGCATTTCAAAGTATTTTGTAATAGCACCCAACGGGTTAATCTTCTTCGTAACTTCTGGCCATACTTGCGCCATCTGTCCGGTCTGTGCTATCGCCTGTTCGATATTCACAAGTCCGCTCATCTTCTGCGCCTGCGCCAAAGGTGAAATATAGTCCACTTCTACATCCTCTTCACTCAAAATGTCTTGTAGTTCTTCCGGTACCGGTGGGAATCCACCGCTTCTGTCGATGATGTTATATACACGTTGAAGAATCAGTGTTAAGAATTCATCCTGCAATCGCTCAACCACCGGGCCTAGCTGTTGCAGTTTTTCCTGCGTTCTCTCCATAACCTCTCTAGCAGTCATGCGGCTATTATCAAGGTTATCTAACATCAAGAACAAATCAGCACTGTATGCTCTCTTAATAGCATCCTCAACGCGAATAATTTCTTCCTGTGCGTCCTTCAAGTCAAGGTCAACTGCGAACAAAGGCTTTACCATATCTTGCGTCTGGTCGTCTACGGCTGTTAGACCGCCAGGCATCAAGTTAATACCGCCGTTATTCATAAGGCTTGGACTGCCTTGCATCGGCGGCTTTATCTTTAACTCTATTGCTGTGAGATAATCTTTTTTCAGCAGTTGCAGCATTTTGCTGTCGCCTTCTGCAAACCACGCAGGACCTCTTGCGTATGCCTCATTGCCGCTGACAAGATAACGCGCTACCGGTACTGCTTCTTCTTCAAAGCCGCCAACATACAAGTATTCGTCACTCTCTGACTTTTCCAACCAGTACACGCTTCTATACGGCATATTCAGTCTGTCCATGTAGCCAGGCAGCTTATCACTGTTAGGCTCTACCATCCAGCAGACTTTATACTTCTTAGTAAGATTGGTCTGATTGTCTAACAGTCCTTTCAGATTGTCGGGCAAAGCGTCTACGCCGAAGCAGTCTGCTAGCTGCTGCAATGTCATATCGTACTTCCTTGCGAACGTAGTTACCTTGCCGAAGCCGTCTGCTTCAAGTGCATAAGTACCGATTGTCATTGTCTGGAACCGTACGCCGTTTTCTGCGTCGTAGAATATAGCCATCGGGCACTGCCCAAAAGGCAATTCCAGATATACAGTATGGATGCTGTTATAGAAGTTGCTCTTTGCAAGCACACTCGATACAATCTCTTGTCTTGTGTCAAGCACCTTCATAGCCTCAACATTCGTATTCAGCTCCGGCCGTCTGTATGCAAATCTGAACCACTGACGGCTCGGCGGTGTAAGTCCGCTCATAACGCCAGCAGCGAATACCTGTGCCGCTCTCCACGCTACGCCATGCACAATCTTCAAGTCACGTCTGCGCGCGGGATTGGTCTTGTCTGCCGTATCGTCAAACTCTCCGACAAACGGGAGCTGATAATCTCTTATCTCTTTCCATCTGTCTACCCAATCTCGCCTATCCTCGTACATGCTTTTAAGCTTACGCACCAAACGTTGGCGGTCTGGCAAGTTCTTTTTCAGCGGCACCCCGTCACTAGGAAGTGTTCCCTGTGGCTTGCTCGCCGCTATCGTTTGAAAGTTCATAAGCTGTTACCTCTTAGCCTAAAGTATTACGGACGCCCTCGCCGCCACTAGCAATAGTGCTTGTCTGCGTAGATGAAAAGCCTCTGCGTTTCTTCTTGTTACTGTCGCCGCCGGTCGCAACTTCGCTGCTTGTCGCAACGGTAGTCGGTGCCGGGTCCACCTTTTCAATAGTCGGCATGTTGCCGCCACCGAATAATTTTGCAATGCCACCCATTTTTAAATCGCCCCCATAATTGAATATTCTGTGTTGCACATCAGCACTTTAGGCTTTCTATCGTCAAACCCTAATTGCCTTAACGGAACCTTCCTTGCAAATGTTAGTGCCAGGCCGTCTGCAAGGTCCGGTGAACGCCCTAGCTTTTCTTTTATCTCCTCTTTAGGCGTTAGTATTAAACGCCCATTCTTAGAGTACTTATAGTGAATGACTGCAAGCTCTTCTCTTAGTCCAGGTTCATCCGGCAAAGCTCCGCCATCTTCTATCCAGTCTTTCAGTTTGAAATACATCTCTGCTCTGATATTCTCATAACGCTTATTCTCTATCGCCGCGCCTTGAAATGGTATCTCTCGCAAAGCTGTGTACCCCATCTGCCTCAACCTGTCGACTACGCCAGCACCCATGTTGCCAACGTCTATAAAGGTCATATCTGCCTTATTTTCATCCATTGCCAAAGCAATATAATCTGCCGTCTGCATCGTGTTCAGCTTCTTATAGATTCTCGGCTTAGCATATGCCATTAAACCCTTACGCCGCCATATGCACGTTCTGTCATCGCCAAAGCGCGCTATATCAGCGCCTTGCACCAGCGGCATATCATAGGGAACATCCTTTTCTGTCAGCTCTCTACTGAAAGCCTTATCTAGTTCCTCCAGGCTGAAAAGCTCGTTGATTGCCGATACGCTAAAGTCACACAAATACTCTTGTCTGAATTCTACCTCCGGCATATCCTCTTTCAGTTCTTCTATGCTCTTTGCGTCTAAGATGCCGCTATCGTACACGTTCGACAAATACGCAAAGTAACGCTTATTCGTCTTGGCCTTCTTGTACATCTCATAGAAGTTGTTCTGCCCCTTAGGTGTACCGATGAAATAGCAATAGCCTTTTCTGTCGCCGTTCTCTATCGCAGGTCTGATAATCTGCGTCCACATCTCCGGCTTCATATCCGAATACTCGTCAAGTATTACGCCGTCCCAATATGTACCGCGCAATGCGTCGGGATTATTCGCACCAACGATATATATCCTTGCGCCCTGCGCTCCAGGTACTTTACTGGGGAATTCAACATACTTTTTAGTTTCATTCACCTTGATGCCCTCTATGACGCTTGTGTAATACTTCAATGGTCCCCATGCAATAATTTCCATCTGTGCACTGAACGGACCTACCAAAGCATACTGCGGGCTGATTAAGTCACTCTGCAAAGCATCCCTTATAAGGTGATTCACCATTCCGATGGTCTTACCAAAGCGGCGGTGTGCTACGATTACTGCAAAGCGGTGTCTGCTTAATTCCTTATGCAGCACCTTCGCCCATGCAGGTCGTGGAGTATATGGTATCTGTATTACGTTTTCCATGTTTACCCCCCTTGAAAAAATCGTTTTGGTAATTTTTGGTATTTACCTCCCCCGGCGGCTGCGAAATTTTTGGGCCCCACCCCCACTCAATGTCAGCGGAAAAGGCAAGAACCAAAATCAATTTTTGCGAAAACCCAGGGAAATCACCAACGCCAGCGCCGCCAAACAAAAGCCAGAACCAACACCCAACCAAAAACAAAAACGTGGTAGGCCTGCCGCATGAGCCACGTAGGAACGGCCGTAACATATGCCAGGCGAACACCTGCCGCTAACATCATCCGCCACGCCGCCAGCATCTGGAATCATCAGCACAGCCGCAGCAGCAGGATAATATTTTACGTCCGATAATAAGGATTATGTTAAAAGTGCTATCTATGTTTATGTTTTGGTAGCATCTTCTGAACAATCGTTTACTACTATCACATCATCCGCCGCGCCCCAATGATACACGGCCGGCCCCTTGTTGGCGTGCGTCTGCTTGTCAAACGCGCCTATACTGTCAGCATACATCTTAGACGCTGCTAATCTATCCTTGTTGCTGGCTTTATTGTCTGACATGATTTTGAGCCAATAAGCCTGGAGGTCCTGCACAGCCAGGACGGCAACGGCTGCGCCCTGCTGTTTGAGCAGCGCCGCACACTCCTCTAACGTCTGCGGCTGCGTGACTATTGCTGGCGGTCTGCCTCTTGTTGGTGTATTTGTATTAGCTAATAAACTTTTAATCTTAAACATTTCTGTCACATTCTCGTTACAAACTCTGTAACTGTATATACAATTAATATTATCAATAATGACAATCACTAAACAATACATTAACAATACATATTGAAAAGATAATCATTATTTACCAGAAAAAGACAATAAAAAATGATTAACAGAATCCATCTGTCAATCATCAATTAAATTATATTTATTATCTTGCTATAAATTATATGCCTTAAAAAATGCTATTAAGTCAATGATACATTATTATTTTTTTGTGAACTGTCTTAATATATTATAAATGTTGCTGAATAAAAAAGAACGGCCGCCGCTGAACATCTGCCAGCGTGCGGCCGTTGCTATCCTCTTATGATGTTGTTATCCGCCCCGTGCATCATCTGCGGGGCTGCCGTCATCTGCTGGCGGCACTGGGAACGTCAGAACGGCGCGCCCGGTATCATCTACAAACGCCAGGCGAACGCCGCAGGCCTGCGCTATCCTGGTTAAATCCTGCGCGGTAAAGCTGCCGCGGTTATATTTGTTGCTCAATGCCTGCGGCGTGCTAAGGCCTAGCGCCTGCGCCAAATCCGCGCGGCTCAATCCTGCGAGCTGCACGGCCGCCTTGATAATTGGTGTAATCATGTTTTTAGCCTCCTTTTTTGCTTATCTACATTATATAACCATAGCCGCAAAAAATCAAATCAAAAAAGTTAAAAAATAATCAAAAAAGGTATTGACAAGCTAATCAAAAGCGTTTATAATATACTCAACAAAGCAAATAAACTAATCAAATCCGAAATTGCTATTTTAGGAGGTTATGAAAATGAAATTATTTACAAGCATTATCCTAGGCGGCGTTCTGCAGGTCCTGGCCGTTAGCGCCAGCCGCTCAGCCTACATTAACCCCGATACAGCGAACGCGCTGGATTGCTTCTTCTGGTACGTGGAAAACGGCGGCCTTGAAGTTGCTTGCGTACAAACAGCCGCCGACCTGGGCTGCTACGACCTGGCGGACGTTATCGCCGCATTATTTTAAGGAGGATGAAAACAATGAAAATTAAAAACTTGCGTATCAAACAACTTATAAAAGTTGCTCAGCTCATGAACCGCTACCCCGCATTAAGCGAGGCACAGCAAGAAGTCTACCAGTACGCAACCAACATCGTATATCTGCTGTAAGCTGATGACAAGGGCGAAAGCCCTTGTAAAGCTGCTGGCGGCGGTTCAAAGCCCGCGCCCAGCCGAAAGGAGAGAATAAGAAAATGACTTTTGAAAAGTATAATGCGAACCCCGAAAACAAGAATATTGGTGATTGCTCAATTAGAGCAATCTGCACGGCAACCCCGTTAACCTACCAGCAAGCGAAAAAGCTGCTGGAAACAAAGGTATTTGAGAGCGGCGCCGCGTGGAACACCGTTAAAAACATCACCGCCGCCCTGGCTGATTTAGGTATAGAGGTTAAAGCCGCCAGCCGCGAAACAGTCAACAGCTTTACAAAGCATTGCGATACCGGCGCCAGCTACGTTGTTTTTGTAGCAAAGCACGCCGTAGCCGTTGTCAACGGCGTTATCTATGATACATGGGACAGCAGCCGCCGTTTTGTAAAGCTGGTTGCCAAAGTCAGCCGCGAGAAATTCGCCGAATTAAAAGCCAAATACAACCCGGAACCAAAAAAGGAGGAAAAGAAAATGGACTGGAGAAAGATTTTTGCCGCTTGCGAAACAATCGAGGAACTTAAGAAGGCATTTAAAAAAGCCTGCATGAGCTGCCACCCGGACAAAGGCGGCACGGCCGCAGAATTTAAGGCAATGAGCGCAGCGCACGACAAACGCGCCGCAGAACTTGCCGAAAGCGAAAGCCGCCAGGAGTGGCAGCGCAACAAAAAAGCGGACGGCACTTACAAAACGGCCGCCGAAATTCTGGCCGAACAGGCGGAATTTGCCGAAATCCTGGCCGTGCTGATGGGCTTGAAGGGCCTTGAAATTGAAATCTGCGGCAGTTGGTTATGGATAGGCGGCGAAACGAAAGAGAACAAAGACGCCTTGAAAGGCGCCGGCTGCCGTTGGGCCAGCAAGAAAAAATTATGGTACTGGCATGCAGGCGAATGGGTGAAGAAGGTCCGCCGCGCGTTGACTATGGAGCAAATACGCGACCTGCACGGCAGCGAGTTTTTGAAATACCGCCCGGAAACGCCCTTGTTACAATAGCCGAAACGCCGCCCCGTGCGGCGTATACCGGGGACCGGCCGCCCCGGTACTGATGAGGCAGGCCAAAACTGAACCTTGAAAACACAATAGGAGGCTTGAAACATGAAGCGTGAAGAAGCGTTAAAGTTGTTATCTAAAATTGAAGCGTACCGCAAATCCCCTGCAATGCACGGGGCCGAACGTGACATAACGTGTCGCATTATCGCCGCTATGGTTGCAGAAGCAGGCGGCTTTAAAAGCCGTAACGAATGGACCGCAGAAATCAAGGAGGCTTTAAAGTGAAGCGAAAAGAGCGCAAACATCAATATTTAAAGCTTGCCAAATCTTTACGCAGTTTGTCACACGCTAAAGGCGGCGTTAAAAAATTAACATACGCCCAGCAGTGCGCGTATTGGGACAGCGTGAGCTTGCTGTATTTGTTCAATCTTTTGTAAAGGACCAATCTACACCGGCAGGAATGCCGCTGCCGGTGTAGAATATTAAAGGCAGAAGCGATTTTTTAGGAGGAATCAATCATGAGAACCTTTTTGACTGAAAAAAAATGGGACGGCCGCCCCGCTTATATCTGGGGACTGCGCAACCCTCAAAACGGCACCTGCTATATCTGGGCCGACCAGCACGCCGCAGAAATGACCGCAACCCCGGTTATTGAGTGCGACCCCGCCACCGGCGAAGCGAAAGCAGGCGCGCAGCCCGTGCGCGTGTGTAAAGTCTGGGCGAAGCACGTTAAACAAATCCCCGCTGCTTTGCAGCTCAAAGAAGGCTTTCGCCCCAACGTCAACGCGGAGCACTTTTTGGGCTGGACTTTTGGAAGCGAAGATATTTACCTGGAAGTAAAGACCGTACGCGACCGCATCAAAGAAGCCGTTTATGCTGATAAGGATATGGAAAGCGACAACCTTAACAAGCTGTTAGCGCTGGCCTATTATATGGGCCGTGAAGAAGCAACCCGCGAAACAAGCGATAAATATAACGCGGTACTTGAAGCGCAGCGCAAGCGCGCGGAGGCCTGCCGTTATTACAAGATGGCCGCCGCTATCATCGGAGATGTTAAAGCCGTTTATAGCCCGGACTATGCAGGCGAAATGAGCTTGACTTTTGGCGACGATGTAACCGAACTGTAACCCACCCGCCCGGCTTGCGCCGGGCTATTATTGAAAGGAAGCGAAAACATGGAAACAAAGACCCTTTACGCACTGAAAAGAAATTCTATCTGGCTGCCGCGCCGCAACCACGGCAAGGACTACAAAGACTACGCCCCATTAATCAGCCTGGAAGCGCAGGATGATTGCGAACCAGTAGAGCTGCAGCGCAGCGAAAGCCTGGCCGAATTGCAAGCCGTTTTGAACTCTGACGCCTGCCGCCCCTACATCGACAACAAGAGCGGCCGCGATACTCTCTATGTAGAGTACTACGTGGAAGAAGCGGAATACATCCGCGACGATGAAGAAGAAGAATGGGAATTTTTCGCTGGTTCCAACTACTACCAGCGCGAAGCAGACAACACGCCGATGAGCGACAGAAAGAAGGCTAGTTTATGAAAGAGAAATTGACAAAAGCTGAATTTATCCCCATGTTTGAAATTGCATGGTCCGGCACTTGTCAAAGCAACTACTCATACATTGAAGAAGTTGGCGTAGAACAAGCCTTGCAGGATGAATGGGAAAGCATGATGGACGGGCTGGAAGAAGATTACTCTTTTAAGCGGTTCAAAATGACAGCCAGCGAGAAGCGCAAATACATCAACGAAGCAATCTAAAAAACACAAGCCCCAGGGCAAACGCCCCGGGGCTTTTCTGTATCCTGCAAATGCGAGCAGGCTATATATTTTTGAAGTCGAAATGTTTTGCAGGTATAATCACTAGGGCTGCCATGATTGGAACGCGTGGCGGCCATTTTCCGTGCGTGTGACGCATACTTTAGGGAAGCGAAAAACAAAAAGGCCGAGGCGAAAGCCCCGGCTTTTTTGTTTGTTGTGTGAAACATAAAAATATAATTCTTTCAATCCGCGCCGGTGCTACGCCTTTACCACCGGACCAAGAGAAGCGATACTAAAAGGCGTTCGCATCCTCTTGACTTTTATATTATAGCACTGCCGCACAGGAATTGCAAGCGGCGCAGCGGCAAAATTTTAAAAAGCAAAAAGCCCGGCAACGCCGGGCTTTTTTGTGCTTGCCTAAACGAGCAGAAGCACGACAATATTTCAATCCGTGCCAGCTTTACGCCTTTAGAGCTGGACCGACAAGCGCAATACTTGAAAGGCGCTTACACTTATCGACAAGGCTATTATACCACGGTACTCAACCAATAGCAAGCGTTTTCTTAATGTTGAGAAGCGACAGCGCCGCGCGCCTGCCTTTACTTTTCTTGCTTCTGTTCTGCCCTGGCCTTCTGGAAGCTGTTGGCGTTTATGTCAATTCGCAGCAATCCTTCTTGAATCGCCAGCATGAGTAGGCCGTCAATGAATGAGCGGCGGCGGAGCGCGTACACCTGCGGGCTAATCTCATCCATAACGGAGATTTTGCGGACCGTCCAATGGTATACATACCGGTGCTGAATCGCCTTATAAGACTTGTCACCAAACCGCTGCCGAAACAGAAGAAGCGAACGTTCCATAACATCCAGCCATTTTTCCGGCTGGTAAACCAAAAACGCCTGCCCAAGATAAATACACCGAACCGCAGCAAGCGGCGTTACTGCTTGAATCGCAAGGCGTGCCGTAGAATCGCCGCCGGTCCTCATATCAAATTCCAAGCGTTCCGCCCTCTGCTGCATCCTGGCGGAAACAACCGCTTTACCTATTGCATTTTTAGCAAAGAACAAACTCTCTGCATGGTCTGCTGCTTCTGCGTAATCCATTTTCTTTACCAGTCCACATCATCGAGCGGGTCTTTCTGTTCCGCTTTTGGGGGATAAGGCGTAGTGTTTTGCGCAATCTTTACGCTTTCCAAATGCTCCAGCAGTAAATAGCTTGCTTTAGAATTTTTGCCGTTTCTATCCACGTATAAATCAGTCTGGAAGCGTCCGCCGACAATAACTTGCGTGCCTTTGGTGATGTAGTTGCTGATGTATTTAATCAGTCCCGGGATAAAGCAGCGGCAAGAAATGTAGTCATAAATTTTCTTTCCGTCTTTGTCAAGATACGTTCTGGAACACTGAATTTCAAGGTTGCATACCTCTTTGCCGTTCTTCATAACTTGCACCGTAGGTTCAAATTTTACCCACCCGAGTATTAAACAGTTATTCAACATTATAAATTTTCACCTCAACTTTTGGCGTATCACTATATTTTTTAGATACTGTAAGTTTAACAATCTGTTTATCATCCTTATAGACAATATTAGATATAGAATCAAGAATAATCTTTGCGACGTTATCAACATCGGGCTTTTTAATCGGTAACTGTAAGCCGTTTAAAGCCTGCTCCTTGAATTTTTTTGACTTGCTGGCAGGAATACCCACGTCAGCTATTATCTCAACGCCCAGGGGCAATTCCGTAAGCGTCAGCCCTATATTCTGCATTGCTTCACTAGCTAACAGTTTGACGTAGGCTTTATAGTTACGGCTTTTCTCCGGGTCGTATGCTTTTACAAATCCGCCATGAGTAGAAAAGCGCGGCCGTCCCTGCGCCGTCGGTTCGCCCGGAATCGTGAATGTTAAATTCATTTTGCTTCTTCCTTATCAGCGTGGCAGCGGCACAAAAGGTTAATACAATCTCTATGCGCTTGCAGCATTTCGTCCTCAGCCTTCGCCAGCTCCGCCATATACAAGCCAATCAGACTATATACGGCAATGTCTTTCAGACTTTCAGCGATTTTGTCGCCATGAATATCGTGAGTATAAACAAAAGCGATATGCTTTGCCATATACGCTTTCAGCTCCTCAAACATTCCCTCTGCATCGTCGCTACGTCCGTTCAGCAGCGCGCCGCGGCGGAAATTGGCAAGCTCATCTGCGCCGGAAGAATACTGCTCATGTTTCTTCTTGAACAATTCCCCCAATTCGCCAAGCTGGCTATACATAAATTTGCTTAAACCTTTACTCATATTTTTGTACCTCCTTAAATGCAACCGCCACAGCAGCCATGCGGAATTTCATCGTTTACTAAAGATTCTAATTCTCTCCAGTCATCTTGCAGCTCCGGCGCAAGACGATTGCGGTCTATTGACCAGTCACCTTCTTTGATGTTCGCTTCCCAGTCTTTGTCAAAACTTACACTTCCCCCGGATATTAAAATATTCTTCATGGAATATTGCTTGCCATCCTTCTCGACAATCAAAGTTCCGTAGCACAATGTTGGCCATTTGCCGTCGTAAGAAATAAACTTAATCATTTCTACCTCCTTTTATAAAAAGCGGCGGCGTGGGGATTCTCGCAACGCTTACTGCCATTCGGCAACCCAGCCGCCGCACCCTAGGGCTAATTAGCGTTGATTTTTTCTGCCAACTCATCCATGACCTTTATTGCTTCTTCTTCGGCACCATGCACACTCCATACAAACTGCTCATTTTCTGTGTAAGCGCAAACAGAATACCGATTTATATCCGTATTTGCATTAAAAATGACTGCTAACCTATTAATTAAGACGGGCTTCAACCATGTACTTTTACCGACTTTAATCAGCATTTCTTCTTCACCTCAACTTTTTCAAGGGAGTTGTTGCAAAAAACGCAACAGCTCCTACAAGAGATTTCTGCAACATGTTGCAGTTTTCTCTTGTAAAGCTCTATTCAGCACATTTAATCAGTACATCAAGCTCAAGATTACGCTTTTTTAAGTGGCGTTCGCCAATAGGCCACACCTCCCGCACGCCGCCGTCACTATCGTAACACTTAACAGCAACGTCATAGTTAGAGCAATCATTATATTTTGCCCATTGGTAAAAATCTTCTATTGTCATTGTTGTTCCTCCCTTTTTCTTACCCACTTTTTAGCAAAAAGTCGCAGGTAATAAACGTAACGCATTGGCGTTAAAGGTTTAACGTCCTTGCGAATCTTAGGCTTTATTAACGTGCTAAAATCACGTTCGTACATTACAATTAATCCTGCACCTTTATCCTTACAGACAAGTTTTATTTCGTCGCCATGAGCATTGTATAATTCTGAAGGCACGCAGTAATAAAATCCTCTTACGTCTGGGAAATTGTGATATAGCGGTTTTTGCAGGTCGGCGCGAAAATCTGTTATGCTAATTTTGACCTCAACCTCATACAGATATTTGTCTTTTGTGATATACAGAAAATCGGCTTCGTATTCTCCGCATAAATCTCCGTTCTTTTTTACGCCAAAATTCGTAACCCAGCCATTTTCATCACGGTATTGGTTCATTATAATGTTCGGTCCGCAATCTAAGCCACGGCGGATACCGTAAAAGCTACCAAGCTTTAAGCATAAGCTATCTTCTGTCATAATTCATACTCAACTCCCATTTCTCTCGCGACGGCAGGCAAGGCTGCTTGCGCTTCTTCGCGAGTGCGGTATACCCAGCCTTTGTCTAATAAAGCACGTTCATAGGGGTGTGCATCCCACTGCTGTTTCACAACAACCCACTCTTCACTAAGACCTCCGAAAGAAAACGTATAATAATCATCATCTTTTCTAGGCTTCCAAGGCATTCTTACGATTTCTTCTTCACCATTTATTAACCACAGAAAATGAGCAAGACAGTTTTCATAAGGCAATACACTACCATCAGTTCTGTAAGCTATTAATCCGTTGTCGACGAAGTGAAAAATATATTCACGTCCTTTAACTTTAAATTCTTCGCCCAGCTCTACGCCGAGCATTTTGGCGATTTCTGGGATTAAATTTTTAGCCATGTTATCACTCCTTATTTATTCAATTTCTTCTACTTCGGTGTATTCAACTTCATCATCACATGCAATACTAACGTCGGCATTATCTGTATCGCATACTCCAATTAATTTGTCGCATCCACCATTGCCAACGAAATCCATAGGCCCAGAACACTCTTCGTAAGCCTTTTCAATGGCTTCTTTTTTATTCTCTGCTTCTAATTCTACTGATATAAAAGCTGTTACTTTACCGTAAACAATATATTTTTTCATCTTTTCCAACCTCCTTGTTTATCTTTTTACTTCACGGATGGTAATCTTTGCTTCTATAAGTCCAAATTTGCTATCTTCTTGATAAGTGTAAGTTTCCGCCTGTTCATCAGCTCTCATAGGACGATAAAGCACCCACATATTGTCATTTTTCCATGTAACAAGTTGCAACTTCTGATTGTCTGGCAAGATGATTGTTGCGCTACCACCTACTTTTTTAGCAATAACACTACCGGTGCTTTTGATATTATTATTCGCGCTGGCAGTTTCAACGGCAGCTCTGCTTTTGGCATTGTTAGCGTTAATCTCTTCTTCCGTTTCACCGCACCCCACAATCAATATCGCTGCGCCTATAAGCGATAAACAGAAGACTTTTAAGAATGTTTCCCTTTCTTTGCGCCGCCAATATTGGCGAACTTCTTCTTTATTCATCATGTTCTTCAACCTCCTTTAGTCTTTCACCGATAGCACGTGCCACATTAACAGTAACGCCGTTTCCTGCTTGCTTATACAGTTGTGTGTCGCTGATACCTGCCGCCCTTGCCTTGTCAAAATATTCATCCAGGAAGCCTTGTAAACGCCAGCACTCACGCGGAGTTAATCGGCGAATACGGATATTTTCGTCAAGCAGCGCTACACCGTGTCTGTCCTGCGCTGTCAAAGTAAAGCTAGGCTCGCCCGGCTCTTTTATTCGTCTGCCGTTCTGCCGTTTCTCTTCTCGGTCTGGCGTTAGCACCGCACAGCAGGTCTGCTTACGTGTCAAATTGTTTCTGCAATCAGTGTCAACAGTCGGAGTTACATCAATCTGCTTTTGCAGTTCCTGTCCTCTGATACTCATGCATACTTGTAACGGCGTTGATTTCGCCACTGTCAGTGCAGGTGCAAGGCCTTGGGCTGAATACACATTCCCGCCTTGCCCATGCCCGCAAGGATTAGTATTGCCAACACACATAACAGCATACAAGCCTGTTTTACCGCCCTGCCCACCGCTCTCACCTTTAAGCGTTCTCGCTAATCCACTGCCGTCATAGATTCTTTGAGCATCAGCAACTCCTTGTGTTATCTCGTTGAGTTCGCAAGGATTCTCGCCGTCTGCTGGTCGGATAGGAAATACTTCTCGTCCACGGATGTTTCCAAGATAGCCGATAATGAACACGCGCTCCCTGTTTTGGGGAACACCGTAGTCTTTGCTGTTGAGAGTGTCCCATTGGAGAGAGTACCCATGCCGCCCAATTCCTCACGCCAGCACATCCAAAGTAAGCGTATCGCCACATTTCAGCAGCTTACTTTTGCAAGGCTCATTATGCTTGCAGCTATACGCATAGTCGTTCATGTAGCATTGCAGGATACGGAATTGATTGTCAATAGCGTTATCGTTCAAGCCAATCTGCCGGCCGTACTCAAACACTGCTTTATCCTGCGGCATATACGGCATAATGAGCCGGTGTTCCGTCAGCTTTGCCGCCGTCCATTTCAGCAGCATACTGTTCAGCCTATCAGCAAGCGGCTTGCCGTCGCTCAGCTTCTCCATGTTGCAGCGGTTTATATTCTCCTGCACATGAGCTTCTTCTGCCTGCTTTAAAGCAGCCTGCATCAGCGCCGGGCTGATTATATTCACGTTAAGGCCGTTCGCACCGGTCAAGGTAAGCGCTATCTGCTCCGCCTTCTCCCACCGGTCAAGGCCTATATTTTGCTGATTAAAAATTCCTGCCCAAAGGTTTACCGTTTCGGACAAGATTCTTTTCGCTTCTTCCAGGCGGTCAAAGCCGGGCCGTATATCCTGCGGCATCCGCTTGCCTGCCTGTTGCAGTTTAACAATCGTTTGGGCTATTCTCTGCTGTTGCAGCATCTTCTTCGCCTCCGTACAATTCGTTCACTAGGTCCATACCGGTATATTCCTTGCCTTGCTTCTTGCTGTTGCCGCTGGCATAGTTTCTTGCTACGGTCTGCACATACGCAAAGTTGCTTGCGCCGTGCTCTACCGCCGCTAGTATTCCTTGCTCAACGGCAGCTTCGCCAACTTCGCCTAACAAGGCTTGCAGTTTTTCTCCGACGATTGGAGTAAGCGGCATCATGTTTTTCTCCCACAAGGAAAAAATTTCAGTATGCGTTTTTTCCTCGTCATCGTCATTTCTTTTAGGATGATGATAATCATCCTTTTCTTTATCTCTATACTCTATACTCTTATCTCTAATCTCTGTCGGACATTTTGTCCCTTTTTTAGGGGACATTTTGTCCCCCTTTTCGGGGACATTTTGTCCCTTTTTATTTTGACGTTGTGTCTTTTTCTTCGTCGCTGATTCTGACGCACTACCGCTGCCGGTCATGTTAGCAACCTCCGGCAAGTAGCTTTCGCCTTTATCGTTCTTCTCAATAAGGCCAATTTGTTCAAACAAAGCAAGTGCGCTTTCGACAATTTCAATATCAAATTGCGTCTGTTTAGCGATTGATTCAGCCGTATGCTGAATAGTCATTTTGCCGACCTGCCGGACAAGTACGCCGTCAGTTTTCAGCGACTTTAAGCACAGTTTAAGGTACAAGAGTATGTATTTTTCGCCGTTTTCCTGGTCCTCTAACCACTCAACAACATCACTTTCAAAGAAGTTTTCGTTGAGTTTTAACCAATAATACCTGCCAGCCATGTTTTACTCCTCGAAGTATGTCGGCACTTCATACACCATTTTATTGTTCTTGCGGTATACCTTGATTCTTCCGTCCTTCTTGCAGAACTTCAAAAATCTGTACCAACTTTTCGGGTTACACTTTCTAAAGGCTCCAAAATAGAATGCAATTCCAGGCTGAAGCCCACCCGCACTTGCAAGAATTTCAAAAGCCATGTCAAAAAAATGTGGGTTTGTCTTTTCTAATTTGTCTAGGAAATTGATATTTATGTCAAAGTGTTTCTTGCCCGTAAGAACTGTTGCTTTACTTTTTTCGCACGGTACCGCTTTTACATTCAACATTTTGTCCAGCTCCTTTTAGATTTTTAGGGGACATTTTGTCCTAAAGTTAGGGGACATTTTGTCCCCGCTTTTCGGGACATTTTGTCCCCGACGTTTTTTGTTATTTCATACTAGCTTCAATTTCTTCTGCCGTGAAGATTTCACCGGTAGCAGTATCAACCTTGCCGCCCTCTGTAAGCTCCTGCGCTTGCTCTGTAGCGTTCTCTGCGTCAACGTCGATGTATTCAGCCTCACCGGTGGTTTCGTTGAGCACAGCAGCTTTTCCGTCGCTCTCTAACGCTTCCTGCATCTCGATGGACATAGGCGCGTAGGTTTTCATGATAGAGAGAAGAACAGTTTTGCAAGCCATAGCATCAAAATCAGACTGCCACGGGCCACTATTGAAGGCCTTGCTAAAGCGTTTAGCGTGGCTGATAACTTCTTCTTTAGTCCAGTATGCGGTCTTGCTAAAGCCGTTAATGGTTTCAAATCTTGCAAAATAGCCTACGATGTTTTCGGAAGCTTTTTCGCCCGGCGTGTATGCCTCTGTAAAGCGGTTCCAATCTCTGATTTCGCCTTCGTACACCGGCGTCATGATGATATGTTTCATCTTGCCGGTGCGCATTGCAAGCTCAATCACGCCCTTGTAACCAATCTGGAATTGAGCGCTGCCTTTATACGGAACAATCCACGCCTTACCCAAAGACGGGTTAATAGGCAGGTCCAGGCTTGCAGCAGTCGCAGCCGCCGCCAGAATAGTTTTCGGGTTCGCCGTGGCCAGCAATTTATTATTGTTAGTCAATGTCAGCAAAGAGGAAAGAAAGCCTGCGCTTTTCTTACCTAACATCTTCTCAAAACGTTGTTGTACGCTTTGAGAACCAATCATCACACCTAATGCAGAAGGTGCTTTGCTAGCGGCCGCAGGTGCTGCCGCTCTTTTTGTAATACCGTTAATGGTTGCCATCTTCTTTTAACCTCCTTAATTTCAAACAGTCTTTTTCGCTGTCATACAGAATTTCTTCCAGCGACAAGTCCAGAACCTGCGCAATTTTAATGCGCGTAGCAAGAGTGATATTCTTTACAACGCCGCACTCATAAGTTGAGATTGTCGGTGTTTGCATATGGATTCTCTTCGCCACATCAGCTTGACGTAACCCTAATTGGTTACGTTTATGGAACAGCATAACGCCTAATTTCTCTTGCTCTGTAAGGCTCATTTTAACGTGAACCTCATACTAGGCTTGCCAACCTTGGCATACTTTTCGTACACGTCCGGCAGGTCTTTTTTCAGTGCCTTTTTGTCCAGCGTTACTCTTCCGGCAATCTGTATATAGGTAATTTTTCTATCCATAAACACGCCGCTTTCGCTGCCGTTCAGCATGAGCTTCAAGGCGTTTTGTGCCTGCGCTAACTGTTCTTCCAGTACCTTTTTCGTTGCCGTCAGTCCGTCAATACGCTTAATGTATTGCTCTGCTGCGCTAGGCAGTGCGATACTGTCAACTGCTAACTTATCCTTATTCATTTTGCCAATGGTTGCGGCAGTGCTTTCGCTGCCGTCAACCTCCGGCGGAATATCGTTTTGCAGGTTGTTCCAGAATATAATCGCTTGCGCTCTCATATCCGAAAGAAACTCATCGTTGCGCGGAATTTCCTTCCATACAAAATGGTTGCCGCCGATTAAGCAGGCAATGTACCACTTCTCGCAGCCGGTAATCATCATGTACCACTGACACTGGCAATAATAAGAATCTGGCAGCTCGTCGCCGTCCCAGTCCTTCGACTTGAAGCCGTTCGCGGTCTTACATTCAAGGCCTGCGTTTTCGCCAACCACAAGGCGGTCAACGTTCGCCAGCATGAACTCATAGCTTTCATCCTGCAATGTGCCGCATTTGCGAACCTTTTTGCCGGTCAGCTCACAGAATCTGTCAGCTACAACCTGCTCAAGCACCGTACCCCAATACACAAATTCATTATTGGAAAGGTCCTCCGGCTCAACGTCACCATGCTTTTCAGCGTAGAGTGCGTAAGCGCTCTTCCAGGGATTCAGTCCCATGATGCAGGCAATGTCACTACCGCCGATACCGCTATTGCGGACGCGTTCCCACGCCACGCGGTCAGCGGCTTGCTCAACTGTCATAATCAGTTTACCCTTCAATTTTTCATACCTCCTTAAATTTCTTTATATAACGGAATAACAATTTGTTGTCCCGCTTGTAACTCTTTACCTATAAGATTGTTATGCTTGCGAATATCAAACATCAGCTCGCGACAATCTCTGTACTTGTCCTGCTCTTTCATATGAGCATTTGCAATATCCCACACTGTCTCCCCTTCGCTTACATAGTAAGCAACCAGGGTTCTGCTATAACTAGGGAACAAAAAACCATGTGCGCTAATGGCCAGCTTTGCGGCGCTGCCACCGGTCAGAAAGATAAGACCGGCAAGCAGCATGACAGTGATGACAAACGCTTTCACTAAGCCTTTAGTAGTCTTGCTCATTTTCCCCATCCTTTCATAACAACCTTGCGCCAGCACTCGCCACCGCTGCACACGGTAACAAGCAGGCCGCTTTCCTTGTCTACCACTTTAGAGTAGTTTGCACGCGACAAGTCTTTACCGCACACAGCGCATTTTCTCTTTTTCCTGCTCATTCATACCTCCAAACTTCTGCTTCCAGGTCAATAGGCGTAATCCCCATGTACTCAGCAAACTTTGCCGGGCTGATATGATAAGCCCAACTCTTTTTACTGCTGGCGTGAATAGCCACGCCGAACGGTAATGCGCCACTACGCAGACCCATACGCACAAACATTTCGCTTTTCTGCATAAGCCGCGCGGCTGTTTTAATAGGAACGTTTCCAAGCATTTCTATTTCCTCCTTTTCATAAAGCGCATTGCCGTTTCGTAACGCTGATTCATGCGTTCAATAGCTTCTGCGCATTCTTTCTTTTTAGCTTTTTCTTCCAGCGTGTCACACCGGATTGCGCCCATGATTCTTTTCAAATCTTTGTCGGTCCTACTATTCAAAGCACACCTCCTGCCCGCGCCGACGCTAGGCGCGGGGCTTGTTTCTATTTCAGCCCTACTGGCCGACTACCTGTTGTTGCTGTTCGCACAGTCTTACGGCAGCTTGCAAGCCCTGCATATATGCGGCCGCAACCATAAGGCCGTCCGCTTTAAGTTTGGACATATCAACCGCCGTGCGCTTTACACGCTTTTCAGTTAATACTTCTTGCTTTACTTCCATTATTCTCGCCCCTTTCCATCTCTCCCGTGCTATAATAGGTGTTACAGAACGGAGGTGATATTATGTTTATTGAAATGCCTAAAAAATGTCCAATTACCGGAGGTATGGCTACCGGTATTAAAATTGATTGTCCAGGCTGCGCTTTTTATATCGACCAGGAAAAGCAGTGCCGGATAATCTCTACAGATAACAACATCAAGCTTCTGCTTGCTCTTCTTCAAAAACAACAGCAACGTTAGAATTACATTCGATTACGTAGCTACAGAAGTTAAGCATCTGCTTTGCTGCTACCTGATTCTGACCGTTAAGCAAACCAAGAATTTGTTTAGCGGTCTTTTTTTCCTCTGCTGTCAAATTGTGTTTTTCACTCAGCTCATTAAAGCTATACATCCTCTTTCCCTCCTTTCTGTTTCTCGAAATTTTTATTCGCTTTACGTATATTATACTACTACGCTCATTTCGTTTTGTCAATCTTTTTTTCGATTATCGAAAAATTTTCCTTGCTATTTTTCTTTCGATTATCTATAATATATATAGCAAAGCGAGGTGATTATATGGAGACGATAAACAGTCGAATATCCTTAGTAAGAAAGCAATTTAAGCTAACGCTTTCTGAGTTCGGCGCAAAGCTAGGACGTGCAGTTAGTACCGTCAGCGAGTATGAAAAGGAAGGCAAGGGAATTACAGATAGAGTAATAGAAGACATCTGTCGAGAATTCTATGTTAATGAAGATTGGCTGCGTACTGGCGAAGGTGAAATGTTCCGTGCCAGGAATACAACCAACGAAGAATTAGCGCTGCAAGTTGGCAAACTGCTAAAGACAGATGACGAATTTACCAAGAATCTATTTTTGGAATATCTCAAACTGCCGCCCGAAATGAAAACTTTATTTGAAGATTTCGTTCACAATCTGGCCAAAAGCAAATAACCGGCAAATAAAAAAATCCCCCGTACCATCCGCGGTACGGGGGATTTTGCTATGCCTTTTAAATTAGTGCAGCAAATAAAAAATCAATCTTCGTCTACAAGTCCAAGGATAAAGCTGTATATGACAGCCAGCGTTTCTTCATCTTTCACTTCCTGCAATATACCGATTATCCTACTCAATAAAACCTGCATTGTGCCCTCCATTCAAATTAAAGCAGGCCTACAACACTAAGAACCTATTTATATTCTACCACTAAACTCGCTCATTATAAAGAGTTTTAGGAAAGATAATTATTTAAATTGCAGTTTGCATTTAAATGTGCTATTATTAAATCAAATAAAGACAGAAAGTGAGGTGGTTAACATGGTTGACAGTGACATAATAAGCCTACAGATTAAGAACCTCTATCAAACTATTTTCGCTGTGCCATTGGCGCAAGGCGTGACATGGGCAGTCTAAAAAGCTGCCCATTATTTTTTTATTAAAGGAGAGTGAACCGATGAAAAAATTTATGTCTGACAAAAAGAATGTTGTCATTATCCTTCTGACAGTAGCGGTTTCCCTGGAGTTTGCGTTTATAATTAAATTGCGACATGATGTTAACAAAAATTTTCAGAAGATAGAGTCTTTACAACATGTAGTGGCGAAACTAAGCAATGATGTTAGTGATTTAAGACAAAACGTGTTATCATTAGAGTTTGACTTCAAGCGAGAAAAATCAGTCGTAAGGCGCAATGAGATTTTCAAACAAAAACAACAATAGCCCACGCCGTACACGTGAGCTATTGTTGCTGTTGTTTTTGCCGAATCGTAAACACAATTTTGAAAGGAGATTGTTTAGCATAAAGAATCTGAACACATGAAAACCTAGAAACTAAAGGAGAGCTAAGAAAAAATCAAGAATCGTGCTTTCATCTAACACCCCGAAAAATGAAAGTACATGGTGCTTGTATATGTGCTCACGGAGGTTGCGCCGCCTACTGCGCTTTACCGAGCCGCACAACCGCCCCGAACACCTACTTATATTATATCACGATAATATGTTTAATTTGTGAATAATAACTTCATATAAGCGCTTAAAGAGTTTATACACACGTTATCCCCAGTATGTGCAAAAAATGCAACAACTGAAAAAGGAAGGAGCTGCCAAGCATGAAATTACCTAACGGCTATGGTTCCGTTACGAAGCTGACCGGGAACCGGCGGCGACCGTATATGGTCCGCATCACAACGGGCTTTACCAATGACGGCCGCCAGCTTATGAAAATACTAGGCTACTATGCAAAGCGCACAGAAGCACTTACTGCCCTAGCCGAATACAATCAATCGCCCTATGATGCAGGGAACATCAACTTGACGTTCGCCCAGCTACACAAGAGATGGTTAAATGTAACTTATGTTGACGGCAAGGAACAGCCGAGGCAATATAGAAACGCATATAAATATTGCGCACCTCTATGGGATATACCGTTCAAAGATATTAAGACAGCGCAATTTCAGCAGATTATAAACGATTGTAGCAAAGGTTACGCCACCAAAAAAGGTATACGAATCGTATGTAATCTGATGGCTAAGTATGCGCTTGCAAATGATATAGTAATGAAAAACTATGTTGAGCTTACTAAATTGCCAGCATTGGAAGAAAGCAAAATGCACAATCCACTGACTAAAAAGGAACTTGCTATACTCTGGGAAAATACCGAGGATGTAAAAGTGCAAGCCGTGCTTATCCTCTGCTATACCGGTATGCGTCCTACCGAGCTAGTGAAGGTTGAGAAAGCAAACGTCGATTTTGAAAATAAATTCTTCGTTGGCGGCATGAAAACTGCGGCAGGCCGTGGCAGAAGAATTCCTATTGCTGATAAAATCTTCGACTTCTTCAAAGATGCTTATGAGCGCAGCACCGGCAAATATATTTTTTCCGATGAAAAAGGGAAAGGCATTTCATACAATCAATACCGCGGCAGATATTGGGACCCCGTGATGGATATGCTTAAACTGAATCACCTGCCCGGTGACGCCCGCCACACCTGCGCAAGCTTGCTTGATGATAAAGACGTAAACGCAAAAATCAAAAAGCTAATTTTAGGACATTCAAGCTCTGACGTGACGGAAAGGGTTTACACTCATAAGACGTTGGAACAACTGTTAGAGGCTATAAATTTAATATAATATGTTACATATGTGTTACATACCCGTTACATATGTAGCTGATTTTCCGTGAGCTATGGACACTTTAGGTATAACAGCCGATGCAAATAGAAAGCCTACAACCTGCATGGTTATAGGCTTTCTGCGTATTTGTCACTATTGAACATCTACGATAGAAGGTAACTACTAGCTAATTCTATACCCTCATTCTATCGCATTTACAGCACTATTTGTTACATACCTGTTGCATACTATATGTGCTTTATACGTGCTCATTTCACTTTTAAGGTTTACAGTTAGGCTTCCATCTGCGCAAGCCACAAGTCAAACACCTTTCCTTCCGGTGCGTCGGGGTCGCGCATATAGGCTTTTGCTACACGGATATACATATTGATGTCGCTGCCGTAAATCTCGGAGTAGTCGGAGTAGAGCATATTCATGACATAGTACCAATCAGCTTTTTGTGTTATGCCTTGCTGGTCTGCGAGCTGACTTGTCTGCTCATATGTCCAATGCTCGCCGCTAGAGCCGTCAACATTCTTCATTCTGGCAACAGCTTGCTTTGCTAAATGCTCGTCAAAATGTGGGCCATACACAGCACAGTGCATCTTATACATAGTATCCCAATAGAGTTTAGGACAGTGCATCTTCAGCTCATCGAGAGCATCACACACAATGTTCTCTAGCTCCTGCTGCTTAACCTCGTTGCCCTGGGCCTCGTGCCAATAATGCTTAAATCTTTTGTGCATAGCAGCTCACCGCCTTTAAGCCATTTTTGTTACTACCATAGTCGCACTAGCAACAGTGCCTGCTACATCAATTTGCGCACTGATTGTAGCGGGAACGCCGCAGCACGGAATATAAATATCAGCCGCAGTAGTTAAACTTACAGCACTACCTGCCGCCGTCGCTGCTGCGGCAGGATTCTTGCCGGGGATAACAACGCCGCCTTTCAGCAGATTCATTGTAACCAAGCCTGCTGCCGTCGGCTCAACCGTGGCTTGCAGGTCAACGTGATACAGTCCGGGTTGCTTTAAGGTTACAACCTTGCCTGTAGAATAGTCGATACTCACACCAGTATTGGTATTGATAATATCAAAATTGATAAGGCCATCAGCTAAAATTGCTTGATTAGTAGCAGCCACATCAAGGCTAGATTTATAATGACAGTTATTCGGATTCTTTAACATCTTCGTTCCCTTCTTTCTTTTCCTTAGTGCCAACGACTTGATACTTCGTTTTTACCGTGTGCAGTACGTTCCGTACTACTTGCTGGCCGTCTGCGGTAAAGCCTAGCCAGCCTATGCCTATACCAATAAGCAAACTAACAAGATTAGATTCGTCCCGTTTCATATCGCTATACCTCCGCATATAAGAAAAGGGGACGGATTGCTCCGTCCCCGTGCCGCCGTTAGGACGGAATTACATTGCAGTCTGGCAGCCTTGTAACTGTGCAAGATTCTGCAAGCCAAGACCGTTTAAGATAGCCTGCGGCGGGCAGCATACGCCAACGCCGGTAACTTCCGGCTTCTTCAGCATCTGGCAATTGATGTTGCCGATAGCTGCTGCAAGAGCGTTCAGCTTAGCATCCAGATTAGCCGCCAAAGTCATGCGCTCAATGGTAGCATCCTTCTGCATGAGCTTCAGATTAGATTCGTTCTGCATAGCCAGTGCGTTAATTTTCAAATCAAAGATTTTCTCACCCTGTTGTGCATCCCACTGTGCCCTCATCTGTGCGCTCAGTGCGTCGCGAGTATTGCGCGATTCGTCGATAATGCGGTAGTTCGTCTCCGCCGCGCTAACCAAGCCTTGACGTTCCACCTGGCAGTTCGTAACTGCGGCGCAGCCATAACCCGGATAGCGGTCGCCGCGGCCGTCACGCACGAACCAGGCAAAAGCAGCAATGATGATAACGAAGAAAATAACGATACCCCAGCCGCTGAAATTAGAAATAGTCATATTTTCGTTCATGGTACTTATCTCCTTTCCTTGAACGTTTTATTACCTCAGCTCATTTGAGCTGTTGCAATCCTTTACGGAGCGCATCCATTTGCGCATCTAAGCTACTAGCCTGCTGCTGTTGTTGTGGCGGCAACGCATTAAATGCAGCGCCCGTCGCACCACGCAGGCTGTTAATGTCTTGCCTCATCTTATCAAGGTTGATACCCATAGCCTGAGCCGCTACGCTGGCGATTGGGTTATTCAAATAGCCTGCGGCCTTATCAAGAATATCAGCGCCGATATTCTTCTCTGCCAGAACGCGCATAGCGTCCTCTCTGCTGCTAACTCCTTGCGCCGCTACACTAGCTACCTCCCACGCCTTTTCAAGTGCTGTCTGCTTCTCCGGCGGCAGATTCAACCACTTCGCTATTGTTCCTACGTTCATTTTTTAGCGCCTCCACTTCTGCCTTTAAATCCTTCACGACAGCCAACATATTAGCCATCATCTGTGCTTGTTCAGCCTGCAACTCCGCAGGCGTTTTTTCTTTTTGGATAACGCCAACTTCCACAAGCTTGTCATAATACTGCTGACACATTCCCTTTAGCTCGTTATAGGCTTGCAGACTCACGCCAACCTGCACGCGGTTACTATTGCCAAAGCCAAAGCCGTTAAGCTGGTAGATGTTCTGTCCTTCGAGCTGCGCCAAGAATTGCTGTGGCTGCTGCACGTTGATACTTGTAGTTTTTTGTTCCGTGATATTCATAGCCGCTCACTCCTTATGAATTTATTATAAGGCAGCAGAGAAAAAATGTTCCCTTGATATTCCCTATGCTTTCCCTATTTTCGGCAAGTAAAAAGCCGCCCCGAAACAGGGCGGCTGATTAGAGGGATTTTAAAACATTTGTAATGCTTTTATAAGCACGGTTTAATTCCTTTTCTATTGTCTTGTCAGATACATTCAGCTCTGCTGCTATCTGGTAATTGGTCAAGCCTTTTACAAATTTTAGCTCGCAAATCTGCATCTGACGCGGCGTAATTTTTGCTTCATGGAGAACCGCACTGAAAGAACGTCGCGTTGAACAGTTCAGCCATTCGCGCGTCTTTCGTAGCATCTCATTCATGTTGTTATCACCTACTCAGAAATATGTACCCAAGCAACGCAACTGTAGTCAATACCCAGCCTGCTGCCATAATATAAATTGTTCTAAGATAACCGGTCAGCAACATTGTTACTAGACCGGCGGGGACTAGTTCCTTTTCTTCCATCATTTCACCATCCGTATTTTTATTTCGCAGCTGCATAAACAACTGCGAAGATTACGCAACCAGCATATAAGTTCCGCTGGTGCTTAACCCTCTTTGCCTTCTGGCGTTCCGATTCCATTTGCAGCTTCAACTTCTCGTATAAGTTCTCGCTGCGCTTCAACGATTCCTTTGCATTCACTAATGAGCGCTTGGAGTTCGTCAGTGCTTCTTGCGTTAGAGCGAGCTGTTTCTTCGCTTCGCTTAATTGCGTCAGCAGTTCTGTTGACGTGTTTTTCTGCTGTTTCAATTTCTCGTCTGCTAGATTCAATTTCGCTTCCAGCAGATTTGTTTGATTTTTGAATTGATTCCACTGTTCGATTGACAGCGTTATTTGCTTGGGTGCCGCTTCCGCCGTGCCAACGCCAGTACACGTCATTACAGATAAGCAAAAGACCAGCAACAATAAGACTAATCTTAACAGCTTTATCAATCTTACGTCTTGTTTCATCTTTCATTATTACCTCATATAAATACCTGTATTTGTAAAACATTATAAATTGCATCAGACGCACAAACTTCGCCTACAAGCGGCTTTAGCTCGCCGCAGGATAAATCGTAAGCGGTGCTAATTTCAAAGCACTCATAGGCGAAGTATTTTTGTGCAATTTGCGCCTTCTTGTAGTTAGATATTCAGATTAGAGAGCAAAGTAATAATGCAGCGCACCGAGAGCAAAGCCCAACACAAGGCCTACTAAAAATTTCTTGTCAGCAACAAAAGCTTTTAATTCTTCCATGATTTCACCTCCTATTATTTCAAGTTTTCTAAGGCCCCGGCAACTACCACTCCAAAAACAATCTGCTTCGTACAATCACGCAAAACATCTTGTGTAACACTTTCGGGAGTTTCAACATATGCCGCTTCAAAAACATCTTTCGGAGACCATGTAACATAGCCGTCGGGATAAGCAACCCTATAGCCGTCTTCACCGATTTTGTGAGTGCCCATTTCTTTCCATGCTTTACACGGTTCTGCTTCTACACATTTGCAACCAATATACTTTTTCATTTTGATTTCCTCCTTATCTTCCATTGCCAGCTTCACCATAGGCAGGGATGCCGTAAGGTGTAGTCAAATCAATACCAGCAACATACTGATATGTTGCTTCTGCTCTGTTGGCATAACCAATGCGGTACATCTCGCCAACGTCGGCAGCTATCCAGTAATAATTTTTGAACAGCTTGTTCAACGCTTCAAGGCTGCGCAGGTTAACGCGCTCAAAACGATTCTCTAAAAACCGCTTTACGACGTAGGTTGATGTAGGACACCACATACCAGCGTAGATGATACATCTAGTATCGTCAAGCGTCGGCACTTGCTGCAAGACTTCAATGTATTGCAAACAGTCACGAGAAAGTTGTTCCAACTGTGCCTGCTGTCCTGCTTCACTTCTCAAAAGCTCTTTCAGCATCGGCAGTTCGCCGCTTGCTTTAATATCAATGTAAGTGCGGCCTGCATATTCTGCGCCGCCGGGAATAGCTCTCAAAAGCTCATCGGCTCTGTTGCCTTCCCATTGTGACACGCCGATTGACGGATAAGCATAAGCCGTAGACTTCGCCACGCTGTCATAGCCACCTTCAATTCCTGTATTAATCAATCCTTTTGCAATCTCTGTCGCTAATGCTTTATTCCAATCGCTCATCGTTCCGCTCCTCACTTTTCACCTTAAACATTCTTGTTTCAATAGCCTTATTGCCTAACTGTACAAGCAGCAGTGTAACCATACCAAGCGTACAACTCTCGTAGCCGCTCCAGGTCTTGGCAAAAAAAGCAAGCCATAGTGTAACCAATACCCAAACAACAAAGCCAATCACAGCGCAGATTCTGCCTACGCTGTAAGCGTTGTCGTTCTTCTTTAACATATTAATTATTTTACGCATGACACTTACACTCCTTACATTTTTCATCATGTTCTTTTAAATCATAGTTAGGCAGTTCATTTAACTGCTCCATCAGACTGTCAATCACGCCATTGTCGCCCAGCGCCTCATAACTTTTGTAGCAAGCGTCGATGCTTTCCTTGGCATAGATTGGTATCCAGCCTTTATCCTGGACGTAGTGATTATATGCCTGGATTATTCTGTCACGGAGCAACGCTTGCAGCCCCGCTTTCAGCGCGTCATTTTCTTTTTTCTTTTGGCGGTACATGGTAATTAGCAGCGTTATTACGCCACCGAACACAACGTTAATCACGGAGTTCAACGCCGCATCTAAAGATTGTTCTATCATCTGCTACACCCCTATAATTAAACTTTAAGTATCACGGCTTCTACATCTGCTGCCGTAGTCGCTGCCTCAACTTTTTCTTTTGATACACGGTAAGCAGTATGCAGTTTGTTTGAGCGTACCGCCACGGCAGCAATAATCATCTTCAAATCGTTAGCCGTCACTGGCGTATCGGCATTATCTGCCGTGGTCCACTCTATTGTAGCTCCCTCGCCTTGCAGCTCCAGTGCAATAATTGCAGCACTGATTCTATCACGTGCTTTATCGTCATAGTCAAAAGAGTAGCCCTGGTAGCCAATAGGCTCAACCTCAGCTTTATCACGCTGATATTTAAGCTCCGCAGTCTTACGTTGCTTAATCACTTCTAAAGGTTCTTCTTCGTGAGTAACAGTAACATTTAATTCTGCTAAGGATTCATCGCTGATTGATAGCGGGATGAAAATACCCTCTTTGCCTAAGGCTTCTGATAAAGGGTAGATGTTTGTATATGTTTTGTCTTTGTATTTATATTTTGTCTGCATTTTGTTTCTCCTTTACTTAATAATCTTCAACTGTAGGTGTCATCGCATTTATTGCTTTACCCCATGAAAAAGTTACACCACTTGTATAATAGCAATTAAACAGCAATGTATAGGTTTTATTTGGGGTTACGCCTACAATGGAATCAATAACTTGATGCTCATAGAGTTCTCCGTTTTCATCAGAGCGTGAGAAACCTTCGCCCCATGTTTTATTAGTCATTTTATTTTCTATAGAAGCATCACTAGAATCGTGCGGGGTACCTTCAGCCGAATCAACTTCTGCAAACACTTTGATTCTTTTAACCCCTGGTGGAACAGTAAAAGTTATTGTTTTATTATTTGCCTCCTCATAACTCCACGTCTTGCTACCATCTTCAACCTTTACTTCACCTTTTCCCATCATCATTCTATTAAGTCCCATTATGCGCCACCTTCTAACTTACTAGCTTGTACAATACTAGTCAAATTACCACTAGCATCTTTGAGCATCATAATATTCAACAGTAGTCCTGCACTTGTAATAGCTACGTCAGACGCAGAACCTATGTATTTAAGCGTTCCTGCATCAGTAATAGTCAGTGAGTAGTCAGCAGAGGACTCAATATACGCAGTAAACACAGTAGAATTTCTAACTTCTAAACTAGCCGCAATTTTTAAAAGGCTAAGGGTAAATGCCCCTGTTGCTATATAGTGCATTACGGGCATTTGAGGCGTATTACTTGAACCGCTCACCACAGGAGAAAGGTATCTTTCAGCTCCCAATAGCACTTGCTTAAAGCTTTGTTGTGCACTCCATGTGTTAGCAGTATTCTTTTTAGCATAATCATCAAGTGACTGATGTTGCGTCAGATAGCCAGCATCGTTCTCCAAAGCAGATACCTTGGTAGGAATACTAGCAGTAACAGTTTGAAACCCTTGTGTCATGTTGTTTTTTACAGTGTTGATAGCAGTATTAACAGCCTTGTTCTGAATAGGGTTCGTAGATGTATCATTCAATTCAGCATCAACAGTAATGCCACCATCTTTGCCATCTTTACCATCGTTACCTCTAGGTAACGTAAAGTTCAACACAACATTACTAGCAGTACCACTATTGGTAACACTTGCATTACTCCCTGCTTCCCCTGTAGTTACCCTACCAATCTTGATAGATGCAGCAGCACCTGTAGCACCTTTTGCACCCTTGATGTTCACACTTGCAGGATTGGTCAGACCAGCTTTATTCGTCCAGCTTAACACACCAGCAGAGGACACACTAGGAATAAATACATTAACATTTTCACTATAATTCTTAGCATTGTCCCTGTAAGTTCGTGCTTCGTTTGCACTACTTCTTGAAGCGTTTGCAAAGTTACTAGCAGTAGTAGCAGCAGACTGTGCCGCTTCCTTGCTGGCTTCTGCGTTGTTTTCGCTAATTTTGGCATTGGCTTCGCTTGCCTTTGCGTTGGTTGCAGATGCCGTAGCGTCAGCCTTGGCGGTTAATGCCTCCTGCTTATAACCACTCGTCAGCTCCGCATTTTCAGCAGCGCTTGCAGCAGATGCACTCGCATACTGTGCGCTGTTACCTGCTACGCCTGCTGATTCGAATGCACTATCTTCACTCTTTGCTGCCGCAGTTGCGCTTGCAGCGGCACTCTGTGCTTGTGCTTGAGTCTGCGCGTAAACACCTTGCGCCAATGGCAAAACCTTTGCCGGGTCTTCCGACAATTCAAGAGTTTTTCCATCGTCACTAATTCTAAAGCTTTTGCCGTTCTCCCACGGGATTACAGTATCAATATCAGTACTTTTGCTTACACCGATTTTCAAACTTCTGCCGGTAGTATCGGTAAGCTGTTGCGCAATCATCGTCAATTTGTCACCAATAGCCTCAACCTGGTTAAAAGGATATTGGTCGGGCAAGTCTGTTTCCTGCGTCACCGGCACTTCCCTGTAAATCGTCAGTTTCCAGCCCGTCGGCAATACCGCCGGTCTTTCGCTCTCCGGCACTTCAGCGCCAACTGCGTAACCTGGATAACGTACAACGCTTTTTTCAACATCAACATAATAATCTTTAGTCAGCAGTTTTTCTTTGCCGTCTGCGTCTGTCAGCATAACTTTAATGTCTGTTCGGTCTAAAATTTTAAACTGATACGCAAACTCTGTTGCATTTCCATTGCCGTTATATGTGATTCTGTTATCTACATGAGCAATCATGATAGCTCCCCTCCTTTTATTATTTTGCCAAAAGAAAAAGTAGATATATAAAAATATATCTACTTTTAATAAAATCACTTTAACTAATTATACATTCATTTTCAAAGGTTCGTATCTATGCTACTTTGTGAAATTTTTGTCAATCTTTTTTGCGTTCGCTTTTTGGCCTGCGTTTGTAAATGTCTTGCAGCTCAAAGTCCATATCATCAGCAGCAATATCTATGCCGTTGAATATGATATTAAAGATACCACTGGGAATACCAAGATATGCGCCGCCGACATATGCTGCTTGTTCTATTAACTCGCCGGGTTCTTTCTTGCCTTCCGCAACGTCGTTCAAGCGTCTTGCAACAGTAAAGCCTCTGTCAATCAAGCCTTGCGCCGCAGTCAGTCTGTAGCCGTAGTTCCTCATACCTAGCAAGTTCTGTACACCAACGTTCGCCGCTTGCCCGACGGGACCGCCCATAGACAACGGGTAGTTGATAAGCTCTTTTGCAAGATTATTCCAATCGTCTTTTTTGTCTTTCTCAAAAGGCGCGGTCAAAGAAAGCTCTGCAATAGCTACGTTCAGCAAGCATACGCCTAACCATTTAGCGGTAACGAAAGCAATCAGCCGTTCAGCCATTTCTTTTTTCTCGCCGCTATTCCATAACCTTTTGGCGATATGTGCTTCTCTGTCCCATTGGTTAAACTGTGTGTTGAAAAATCCCTGGAACATCGTAAACAGTCTGAATAAGCCGCTGCCACGTTGCAGACTTGATACATCATGAATTCGGCTGCTGCCTAACGTGCGCCGAATAACAGCGTTCGCAAAGTCTAGTGCTTCCTGCTCCGTCTTGCCTTCGTTGATTTTCTTCATGTATGCTTCTGCAAATACCGGCTTTGCAGTCATCATATCAGTGTAGCCTAACAGCATTGCACCATATTTCAGCGTCTTTTTCTCAATTGAGTTAAGGTCGGAACGATTCTGAATATCTCTCAATGTAACGTCTGGTACTTCCATGCGTTCACGCATAAACACGCTTTTTGCACAAATCGCATCTACTTCTGTCCTGCCTTCACCTGTAAAGCCACGGTACAAGGCTCTGAAAGCGTCGGCATGAGTAAAGCCTTCTACACTATTACCATATAGCAGGATGTTAGAAAAGTTCTGCATTGCCGTTTTGAAGTTAAGCATAATAGCCGTATTTGTTGCGATATTACGTAAAGCGTTGGCGGCTTTCGTAAACAGATTCTCTGCCATATATGCTGTTTTATTGCCGTACGGATTAGCGCAAGCCTGCAAAAACTCTCTCAAAAGTCTTACGTTGGTATCGCCTAAACGCTCAACCATGTTGCGGTAAATATCCTCATCGTTCAGTATCTTTCTGAAATCAAGCATTGTTTCACGATAACAAATATCATGAATAGTGCTTTTCACCGCCGTAACCTCACTGCCGCGCGATAAGTCGACGGGATACTTGCCGCCAGTACGCGCCTTGCTGGAACCGGTATTAGTAGCCAAAGTCCGCTGCGGCGGTCTGCTGCCTTCTTCGGTACTGTCGATTCTGTCGAATTTACCGGGCATACTGCCGGTACGTGTATCACGCTCCAACGGGAAGTAACCACCTTCAAATACCACGCTTTCACCGCTTGCAAGCTTCATCACCAGCGGCGACGCTTCAATCTTCGGCGGCTCAAAGCCTTTTGTTCTGCGGTTGACTTCTGCCAGCATAGGCCAGAATTTACTTGCTGCATTGATACGCGCCTGGGCATAGGCAATATCTGCTTTAGTCAGATGCTTGCACAAAAACTCTATAAGGTTTTGTTTGGTTTGCAGCATTGCTTCTTCTTTGCCTATAAGCTCCGATTCTTCCACCCATATATCAGAATTCTTTACGCCTACCGGTTTTTGCGAACACAGCCTTGCAGCATTACTATCACTGCCCAGGTTGCACAGCATAGCAATCAAAGCATGCTTATCTGCACTGCCGCCAAGTTCTTCGTAGTAAATTCTTTTATCGTGCGCAATGCCGGTTTCTTTGTCTGGCTCCCATTTCTGCAAAGCATCTGTAAGCTCCTTCTGATAACCTTCAAGCATCGTGCTTTCCATATCTGCGCAATGGTTGATTTTGTTGTAAAATTCCCTAGTAAAATAACCTTCTGTCCAATTATCCATCATCAAGAAGAAGTTATCAGCATTACGCAGCGTAGCCATGAAGTTTTTAGGCCATTCGACAATTCGCTTACGCAGGCTCTTTTTGCTGTCGCTGCCAATCTCCGCCTCATACTCTACCGGCAATTCTTGCAGGTGCGCTATCGTGTCAGCCTTAACCTGTTCAAAGGCTTCACCGGCGGCGATTTTGTTCATCTGCGTATCCTGCTTTGCAATAGCACGAATGTTTTTCAGTGCGTCGATAACGTCCATATAGTTCGCAAGGCTAAGCTGCGGTGCATTGGTCAAATCATTATTCGGGTTCAAAACAAACTCCGGCATAGAAATAATTTCGTCACCGTACTTTGCCTGCATCTCTGCAATGTAATCGCTAAGCGGCTGCACTTCTCTGCCGTTGGTGTTAAAGTCCTTGCGGTGATAGCCCATACGCTCCAGCAATGCGCACATCTGGAAGAAGTGCTGCTCTGTTCCCCATACTTCTTTCTTGCTGTGCATCTGCTTTCTGACGTACTTTCTTGCGCTTTCAATCTTGTGTTTTGCCTTGACTGCTTCACGATACAAAGCGTGGTTAATCATCTGCTGCTGCTTATACATAGCCGCTTCTTCCAAAAGGCCAGCTTTAGCAGCCTTATTTGCATTAGCCGCCGCTCTGCGTTCTGCCATAGCAAATCTTCTCGGCTTCATAACCTCACCTGCGGGCAAAGTCTGGATATAGCGTTTAGCAAAGTTATCTGCGTTCTGCTTACGCACTTTAGCAATATTCTCGCGCTCTTTTTGCTTAATATCCTTGTCGCTTATTTCATTGAGTGCTTCATCAATAAGCTGTTGTTCAAGTGCCACTACTTCGCCGCTTTCGTCATTATAGAGTGCTTCCCTTGCCGCTTCTCTTGCCTGCTCACGCTCCTGCATGAAGTCGGGGAATCTGCGGTTCACGGCCTTGTCAATCTCTTGACGTACCATAGCTCTTTCACTCGGCGAAGTCAAGATATCCTGCGCCATAGCGTCACCGCTGTCATAGCCTAAGCTGTCAGCCACCCAGTCAAACAGTTCTCTCTGCTCGTTAGACAAGGCACGCTTTTTGCTCATCTCCACAAGGTCAACTTTATCTGGATTAGTTTCAAGCTCATGCTTCAAGGCTTTAAGCTCGTTAAGCTCTGTAAGCTGTTCACCCTCTACCAAAGTTTCGGCAATCTCTTTCAAGCCTTCTTCGCTTTTGAGTTTTGCCCTGTCACCGCCATTACGAATGTAGTTTCTCGCCCAGTTATCCTGCACGTCACTACCTTCATTCTCATTGACGGTATAACCTTCGACAATCTCCCTTGCCATTTCGTAGCCGCTGGCATAGCCGTTTTCCTCTGCTATCTGGTCAAAGAGTTCTTTCTGCTCCTGCGATAATTGGTTGCGCTTACTTTCTTTTACCAGGTCGACACCTTCGGGGTCTGTTTCAAGTCTATGCTTCAACGCTTGCAGTCTGTCCAGTTCATCGACAATATGTTTAAAGTCTGCCTTAATTTCGGCATCACCATAATCTAAACCAGTGCTACGCAAATCGTAGTAGTCCGCTATGTCTTCGCCTCTTGCAATCTTTTCGGCAATTTTTCTGCGTCCTTTTTTGCTGGTCAAGTCGCTTACGCTGCCGCCGTAGTCATGAACGTATCTTGACACCCAGTTGACATTACGAATACTGTCGCCTGCTTCATGGAATACAAGGCCTTCAATATCCGCTTGCTCTAAAGCTCGCTTAGTCCAATGACGTTTTCCGTCCTTGCCTATCTCGCCGAAGTCAACCAAGACTGCGCTCTGGTCCGGTATGCCTGCAAAATCATTCGCATACTTGCCTTCTGTTCTGTTTGTTGCGGCGAAGTAGCCCCACTTGCCATTGATAAAAAACGCACGCTCACTCTTGACTGTATCTTGATATTCCGCAAGCTCACTTTCTATTCTGTTAGCAATCGGATTTAAAATATCATCAATAGCTCCGTTTGTATCTTTTAATAATTCATTATAGTTTATGCGTTCATTGCCATAAATGTATTTTCTTGCAAGCCTACGCGGATTAGCTTCGATTGTTTCCCATTCGTTGATTTTCTGCCTAAAGTTAGCATGAGCCATACCGTGCTCATCAACAACGAATGTAGGATTGGTTACTGTTTTTTGTCTTGACTTGCTGAACATAGCAACGAGCATGTCTTCAGCGTTTGCAATACGCTCTTTAGAAAGTGTGCCGTATGTGTCGACTTCTGCTTGCAGATACTCAACTATCGGATTGAGTATATCGTCAATGCTGGCATTGGTATCGTTCAGCATATCATTATAGTTTGGCAGTATGCTTCCTAAAACGTGCCTGTACTTTCTTGCTATAATTGCAGGATTGGCAAGCTTTGATTCTTGCCCGAATTCCTGCCCGACTTGCACTCTTGCACGATTGACAAGTTCTTGCGCTACTGCCTGCTCAATCTGCGGCCGTATTTCTTCGACGAACGCTGCTTTTTCGGCTCTGCGCTTTGCACTGAAATCAGCCATTGCCCGTCTTGTCAGAATATCCACGGCCTTGTCTTTAGCCTTCAAGATTTTATCCTGCAAGGTCTTTTTGTTTTGGTCTGATAACTTGGAAGTTATATTCTCCGGCAAGCCGCCGAATATGCCCTCCATGCGTGCCATAACTTCAATTTCTTCACGGCACGCCAACATTCTGTCGAATACCTGCCGTACTTCCGGCGTTAATTCTGCCGCATTTTCGCTTCTTGCTATCTTACTATAAATAGCTGATAACCAATTAGCGAATCTCTGGAACACTCCGCGCAAGCCAACACTAGGCGCTTTGCCTTCCATGATGTAGGTTTCAAATGCTTCTGCCAGCTTTTCATGCCCGGCTCTCTTTGCTTCAACGTCACCGCTTGCCCATGTTTCAGCATCAATGCCTGCATACTCCATGAGTTTTTTCGCATCAGCGTTTAGTCTTGTGTTGCTGGGGTCTGCCAATGCTTCGTTAATCATAGTTTCCACAAAATAGTGTCCTGTTTCATGGATAACCGTACTTGCATCCGCACCCTTGAAAAGAGTGATAATATAAGAACCATCTTCCGCCGGGGAAAACATACCCTTATCTTTCAGTGTACCATTGACAATTTTTTGTTGCTTGTAATTATCTGCTTTTTGTGATACACTATCAGCAAAAGAGGGCGTTTTGTTTGAGATACTGGGCTGAGCCTTGAATTGCTCGGAACCCGAGGGCTTGAACGCGTCCTCTATTTTTTTATACTCACTTTCGTTAAAAACATTATGATTATAATATGATAATGATTTATCATTATGTTCTCTTACTGTAACAACTACATAACGTTTTTCACCATTAACATTCAGTGCAGAATGAATATAATAAAAATTCTCGTCTGAATGTTTTTCTTTTTGCGGCGCAGATTCTGTAACGAAATTACCATTCTCCATAATTTCACGTAAATAGCGCAATGCAAAAAGTTTTTCTTTTTTAGCGGAAGTGTGTTCCATTTTCTTTCTGCCACTTGTGCCAAATTTAATATTATTTTCTTGATACCCTTTATCTATTCTAATATCACCCAATACACCATTATGAACGCTCGTGCCTTGCAAGTTGTCCCTATACCATGCAAAAGCCTTTTTCTGCAAGCTCTTCAAATCTGAATAGTGTCCCATCTCATTTCCGGTAATATTAGTAGTATAGAATTGCTCTTTTTTAAGCACTCCTCCCTTGCTAAACCAGCCATTCTTTTGTTTAGCTTTGCCGCCATCTTCAAAGCGCAGCTTATTCTTTTGCAGCCACGCAGCAGGATTTTCGGGGTCTGCAATAAGCGCGCGGCTCTCCAATACTAAACGCAAATTACCGGCATGAGATTTATTCATACCTGCTTTAGTAGCGCTACCAACAATAGCGTCAAGTTCTGTGTCAAGCTCCGCGCTTGCCTGCCTGGTTAAGTTATAGCCTTCTCGCAGTTCTTTGCGTGTCTTTGCGCCGCCGTCCGACAATTCGCCGTTGCTGTCAAAGTACATATTGTCTTTCGTAGCTTCAAACAGCGCATTGTCTTTAGCCATAGCCGCCGTAAACTTGCCACGGCTAATGTCTATATCCTGCCCAAGCTCCGCAGCCGCTCCGAGTTCTTCTTCGGTAATTCCTAATTCCTCAAAAAGTTTGTTATTACTGCTTGTCTGCTTGTAGCCTTCCAAGTCCTGCGCTGATACAGTAACAGTATCGTCCTCAAAGTTTGGATTGTTCGCTTCGATTGTAGCCGCCGCACGCTCCGGGTTAATGCCTGTTTCTTTGATTCGTTCAGCATCCGCTACTAACTTCGCCTTACGTTCTTCGTTAGCTTTTAATGCGACGTGCTCAACAACGCTGTCAACTGCAACGCTTACGCCGCTAACACTACCGCCAAGAATAGCACCAATAAGGCCGCTATATCCTGCTTCCTTCAAGTTCTGCTGCCAGTTCTCGCCCCACTTCTCTGCAAGTTTGGCAGTGCTTGCGCCGGGGTTCTTTGCCCATAAGTCCGTAGCCTGTTCCGGGAATTCCTGCAATGCTTCGGTAACACCTTCTTCAAGGCCACGTTTGGTAACTTCCCATATCTTAGTTTTCAGTCCGCTACCGGCAGGCATCTTTTTAAGCAGCCTGCCAAGCGGCAGTTCTTCTAATACTGCCTGCGGGATTGCGTTCATCAAGCCAGCCTCCGCTGCTCTGGTTGCGTTTACGCCCTCTTTGCGCAGTCGCAGATATTGTTCGCCGCTGATGTTGGCGCCATTGTAAAGCATACTGATAGCGTGTACAGTTTTTGCAGTTGCACCGGCAGCGCCTACACCTTTAGTCAGCGCAAGCTGAGCTAAAAGCTGAATAGCGTTTTCAGCCAAATCATAACCAAGTTGCCCAGTCGCCGTATCAGCCTTAACTTCTTCGCGCTTCAAAATCTCATCGGTGACATAGCCTAAAGCCTTGCTGATGTTCTCTGATTGGTCATACTCTTTAACAACATTCTTGTCACCCTTATGAGCTTCAATATTAGCGTCAACGGCCGCTTTAGCCGCACCGAATAAGCCACGCACCGAACCTTTAAGGCCGTTCATTACGGCAGTGCCTATGCCCGGCTTATCGTCGTTGATAATGCTGCTAGTATCAATCGTCGGTGAGCTATTGCTCTGTACTGCCTGCGAAAACTTATTGTACTCATCGTCGCTCATTTTTTGCAGGTCATAATAGCCTAGAGTTTCAGCAGGTGACAAGCCGCTGTCAATATCAGCAATAAAGCCATAATTAGCATATTCCTTTTTTGCCTTTAATCTGCGGTCGAATTCGTCTAAAGGTTCATTAGCCATTTAGTAATCTCCTTTCAGTAACTTTGCCAGATATGCACCGTTTATTTTGCCCGATGTGCCATCTAACCATTTAACATCGTACCAATCATCGCCCGTTTTAGTTACGCTTGCGATACCACGTGCAATTAAATCTGCGTCACTTGCTTTTATATCTTCTGTACTGTCAAACCAGAATGAATGTTTTTCGGTAACATAGCTGCCGTAAACCTTAGTTGTTACGCAGTTTTGCAAGGCTTCCAACAGCTCCGTTTCACCCGGATTCATGCCGTGATTTTTTGCGCGATAAGCGCGCACCCATTGCCGCCCGTAGTTTTGGATTTTTTTCTTATACAGAGCATCGGCATTTTTGCCTGCGACTTGTTGTACAAGACCTTCCATATCAAAAGCAAATTCGCCTGTCCCGTTATACCAATCGTTGTATATTTTTTCTAACTTCCCGCGCTGTGCAGACGATGCACCTTTGTTAGCAGCGTATGCTAAAAATTGGTCGATGCTAGCAAACTTGCCTTCTTGCAGCATATCTTCCAGTACGCCTATTGCATCATCATCAAGTTTTCCATTACTGCTTCCACCGCTACCGCCGCTTCCGCTTCTGCCTTGTGGTCCGTATATTGCCGTCACCGCATTACGATACGTTACGTACTTATCTGGGTCACTGCCTGCCTGGTTAGTAGCCCACGCCATAGCTTCACTGTAGCTTGTGCCGTTACCAAACATAGCAAATATCTCATTCTTTATTCCTTCAAAAAGTTTGTTTTTCTTATAAGTTTCTATTCTGTCATGGTCTGCCTTAATAATGCGGTACTGCTTCATAATGCGGTCTTGCTCATCCTGGCTCATGTTGTGAGTGCTGCGCACGCTTCCCGCTCTGTTGGTAACACTCTCTGCGTATTCTTTGATACTAGGCTCATTCCCATGCTGCGGTGTGTCCCAAGTATTCCCCCATACATCCGTTGTTTTACCACTTACCCAGCGTTGCGCATTAGTTTCTCCGCTATACCATGCTACCGCTGCACCTGCTGCACCGTATTTATCATAGTATTGTTTTAACTTAAAGCGTGCGACAATCTCTTGATTTTCCGGTGTCATTTCCGCACCTGCTGGCAAGCCTGCTTCTTGACTCCAGCTAGGCCAGTTACTAGGCAAAATCTGATATTTGCCGCTTGCGCCTGTACGGGCATTCTTGGCGTTATAGCCACCGCTGCCCTCGCTCTCTTGAATACCGAAAGAAGTTAGCAAATTCTCAAAATCATTACCGCTTTCGCCGCCGCTAAATCCTTTCATGCCTTCAAGTTCTTTGCGTACCGCTTCTTCATTGTCGCCATATTTAGCATACAAGTCTTTAGCAGTATTTCTTTCAAAAGCGCTGCTCTCTTTATCGTATGCCACCTTCTCAAAAGCAGCTCGCTGATTGGCAGTCAGATAACTACCGTACTTATCCATGATGTTACGCATAGTGCCATAATCTTCGTTGGTGATGCTTGCACCGACGGCACTTGCTACCACCTGCCCAATGTTGGCTCTGCTCTTAGATTCGATAAACTCTGCGCCACGCTTGCCATATATAGCACTTGTCAGTAACTGTGTACGAATAATCTCATCTTGCAGTGCCTGCGGATTATTCCAGTTCTTCTGTACAAACTCGCAGGAGTTCTGAATATTATTGTCATAGCGTAAATCAGTGACTGCTTCTTTTTGCTTCTGCTCGTATTGGTCGACAGTCTGGAAGCCTTGCTGTGCGCTCTGATACATTAAATGGTCTAATGCAAGCTGATTCTTTTGGCTGTGCAGTTTGGTATTACTTAATACATCCTGCCTTGCTTTATTTATTTGCTCTGTGTAGCTTGCGCCTGCACCGGCAGTGCCTTCTAATTTCGTATTCATAAGGCCGCTTTCATCGTTGTACATGATGTTATAGCGGCTCTTATTAAATATATCCATAGCATTAAGAATGGACTGTTTGTCCTCATCTTCCTGTTGCGCTTCTACTGCTACCGCCCATTTGTTGGCGGCACCGGCAATAGCGGCAAGTCCTTTGCCGCCGCTGCCATAAGCGTTAAGGTCACTCGATACCTTGACAGTCGCACCGCCACCGGTACCTAAATTGACGCTGCCTTGATAACCTGCAATCTTCATACTGTACCTCCCTTACCAGCTCCATTTAGTAAAGCCTGTATTGTCCATGAACGGGTTATTCTTCTTTGCCTGGTTGTAAAGATTAAAGCCGTTCATATTGCTAGCAGGAAGATTGAAATCACTGTTAGCATCGTACCAATCGTCACTGCTTACCGTAGTTGTTCCCTTGCTACCGCCAATCATACCTTTAGAGTAAGCGTTCGCCGCCGCACCTACAAGCGTACTAAACATCTGCATTTTGCCGTTGGCTTTAGCGTTCTTCGCCGCCGCATTATATGCGCTTGCCTGGTTGCGATAATTAACCTCGTTTACATAAGTGCTCCACGCATCGTTACGCTGATTTTGCAACAGATTCATACTGTCTTTTTTGTAAGCGTCCTCACTGCTCGAAAGAATATCACTGACACTGCCGCTGTCGGTTAGGCCGCTACTGCCGGCCGCCGCCAGCGCCTGCCCTCTTGCAAGCCTCATTCTATCGTTGAGTTGGCTTTGCTTCTGCGCATACGCTTCTGCCTGCTGCTCACGTTGGCGGCTCATAATAGCTGCGTTCTGCTGTGCAGCCTGCGCCTGCGCTTTATATGCCTGCTCCTGCTGTTTGGCCTGCTGATGTTGTCCGCTTAACTGCATGACAGTTTGCAGGCCCATTAAGATTCCAAGTGTACCCATTACGCTCGCTCCCCTCTATATGGAATATAAAACTGATAAAACTTTTTGCCGTCCCAACCTGTTTTAGGCTCTACCAAAAATACCGCTCCCAAGTGTCTTAAATAGTTAATGCTAGTGCGGTTCTTCTCGTAGACGATATTGTGCAGCAGTCCATGCTTGCGTACCCATTCATTCAGCACTCTTTTCGCTTCCTTGAAAAGCAGGCTCTTTGTGTAACCATTGTAAAGTTCGTTCGTGCCTACCATCCAGATTCCGCGCCCTGGCGCGCCCCATTCCATAGTGCCCTTGCCGAATATCGCAAGCAGTTTTCCGTCCTCACCACGGTACACCCTTGTTTCTTCGTCAAGCTTGATACTGCCAATAAGCACAAATACCGGGTCACTGCTTGCCTCCAAATCTTCCTTATCATGCGGCCGTATATCCTGCATAAGTTCTTCAATCAACGGCACAACATTTTCTTTTGACTTATTATCAAGTATTTCAACTGTCCACTTCTTAGCCACCGAAAGACACCTCCCGCACTACCGCCAGCAAGTTAAAAGGATATGGCTCATCCGTAACGATAATCACTCTGCCTTCGTTATTAAAGCCGCCAATAGGCAAAGTCATATGCTTGTCGCCGGTAAATAATTTAATATCGCTCACTGCGTTCTGCTCATCAAAGTTCATTAAGTCCATAGTATTTATATCCGGACCGACCATGCCGCCAAGAGAATTACTTAAACGCAGGATGCAATTACTAATCTGCTTTTTGCGTCCTTGCATAGTGCCGTCACCAGTCTTAATTTCGACGTTTGGAAGTTCCACGATACTTCTATAGGGCAAGCCAATAAAAGCGTGTTGTACGGCCGCCGGGAGCGTCACAGTGCCGTCCTGGCTTACTGTCAGTCCGCTATACATTCTTCCATCACCGATAACAGTAACTTTTTCACCTGCCAACTCTGCCGCATCAATCTCTGTTTCCCCACTGCTCTTTTCAGCAGTGCTATACTCAATAGCATTATCAAGCATAATATAATCGTCGGGATTATTGCTCTTTGCAGGATTCTTTGCCAGATACTCAATATTGCGTACCGTCACGCCGTTTATCTCTCGTTTCACTACAAGATAAATAATATCCTCGTCGCCTTCCTGCACTGCCGCCACAGCTTCAATCTTGCCTTGCGTTTCTATCGTCGACCAGGCATATACTTTTTGTTCCATGATGTAGGATAAGCAAGCCATGCTACCGTCGCTTCTCACAAAGTATATAGTGCTGTCGGGTTCCTGCTTATATGCACTGTCGACAATCTGTACATTCTCTATGATATGCTTTGCCAGCAAGGTTAAGTCATTGCCGCCGTAGCTGTCTGTTTCATAGCTATATGCCATATCCCTTACAGTGCTTCCACGGCCTTGTACAAACACGATTCTGCCGCCAATCATCAGCGGCTCAACAGTGCTGCATCCGCGTGTAGTCTGCATTTTCGGTACAGCCTTAGATGGGGTTACAGTATCGCTGCCGCTTACTGTCCATTCGTTGCCAGCGGTCAAGACAATTAAATCGGTGCTTGCTATCAAATGCAAAATCTTAAACTGCTTGCGGCTCACGAACGCAAGTGCTACTGCGCTATCGTCGGTAACAGTGCCGCTGGCTTTCTCTACACTGAAATTGCCGTAGTCACCAGTCCTGCTCATCCACACCATATAAGGCTGCTTCTTTGTACCGCCAAAACATAATCTGTCCTGGAAAAAGCAAAGTGTTTGCGGGTACCCGAATTCTTCACTCCATGCGCCCCACAAGAAATTAGTAGTCATATCTGTTGAGCCTAACTCTTTTTCAACATGAGCTTTTGCCGTGCTGTCGCTGGCGATTTCGGTAAGCTTTACAACACCTTCCGCATTGTAGGCCATTGCTGTTAAATCAACAGTGCAAGTACCACTACTGATAGTGCATACCGCTCTTAAAAATACCGGCTCTGTTACACTACCGCTTTCTGACGGGTTGTAATCGTCCTTAGAGGTATACTTCCTGTATTCCTTCCAGCTTTCGCCATCGTCGCTTTTTTCTATAGCAAAGCTGCCGCTCCAGGTTCCGTGACTGATAACCTTCCAATTTTCGCCTACGCGCACTCTTTCAGTAGTGCCGTTGCTGGTTGATACAGTCTTACTTGCAATCTCTTGTTTAAGTTTGATATACGCACCCGGCTTGCTGTTAGTAAAAATGTTTTTGTTGCTCGATAAGGTAATATCACCTTGAGTTCCCGAAGGTGTCAATTCTTTATTGCCGGTATATAAAATCTTTACCCAACCATTAGCGCCTGCTTTACCACTCACACCGCCCTTTCTTGTACCGCCTGCACCACCTGCCGCACCGCCACCTTCGCCGTATGTTATGCCCTGCGTGCCAGCATTAGAATAATAACCATCCTTACCATACCTGCGACTGGCAGCACCACCTGCGCCGCCGCCTCTGCCTGTTAGTCCACACGCCGTACTGTCTGCGCCTTTAGTGCCGCTAGTAGCTGTTGTATCTTTGTAGTTGCCTGCACTATGAGCATAAGCACCGCCGCTGCCACCGCCGCCGACTGTAATCGTGTAACTTGTGCCTTTGGTCAGCGTTAGAGTTTTTATAATGCGTTCACCACTGCCGCCGTCGCCACCTTTGGCGGCATAATTATAAACTTGGTGTTCTCCGGGCCTTCTCCATGTAACGGCACCACCGCCGCCGCCGCCTGCACCGGCTATATCAATCTGATATTCGCCGGTAACAGTCGGCTGAAATTGATAAGTGCCAGGCACTGTATAACTTATGCCGCTATAATTTTCAAGTGAGGTTGATTCGTCGAAATACATATCCGTAATTTCAAAATCAGCAAAGCGCCAGTCAGTGTCTGAATATCTTGCAAGCTGTTTCACGGGATATTTGCCGCTTGCAATAAACATAGTGTCTGCGCTTTGTACAAATCTCAAATCTTGCAGCATATCTGCCGTGTATGGTGTCATAACTTCTATGTTTATATAAAGTCCGTTCTTATGCACTCTTATATATTTCTCGCCAATCTCCAAAAGATAGTCGGTGCTGTCTGCGCCGTTGAATGGTACCAGGATGCACGCTTTATCGCTATATTTTGTTCGTGCCATATACTTCATACCCGGTCTGCGATAAATAGGGCCGTGCGGCTTGATAAGGCAGTTATAGGCTTGCAGGACCGCAAACTGATACTTATCTAAATCGACGCGGTTTGCAACTTCGGCGCTGATTTCGCCGCCGGTAAACGCAGGCTGCAATAAATAATAAGGTGTTAACCCACTAGCCATAATTACGCCCTCCCGTCAAAGTATTTGCTCGGGTAGTCTGGCAACTCTTTCTTTTCGCTTGCCGTGGTATACTTCGCTTTCTGTAATGCCGCCATTGCAAGCTGATACTGTGTCTGCTGCAAGCCGCTGTTGCCGGACAGTTGTACGCAGATATTAAACGCCAGCATATGAGTAAACGCGCTCAAAAAATCACTTGAAAACATTTCCACATCGTCAACGTCATAGGTATATTCAAGCCACGCAGCAGGGATATTGCAGCCTATACCAAGCACGTTGTCACTTGCCATATATAAGTCCCACTCTTCCTGCTGCTGTTCGCCTGCCCTTATCATTGCGCCGGTGTCAGCGTCAAATATCTTGCGCACAGCAAGGCACTTTTCGGGGTAGGCGTAAACGTGGGACCAGTACGGAGATTCGATACTAAGTTCTGCAAGCTTGCTCACGCGCTTTGCAAATCCCCAAGTGTAGCTTCTTAATAACTCTTTGCGGGTAGGCTCATAAAACAGTTTGCACTGCCTGGCCAACTCCGACTGCTCATCTATATTGCTTATACGGCCTTTGGCAATATGAGCCAGCGCCATATTACATACATCGGTAATGTTAAGCATTTTTAACTATTCCTCCTTGATTATTAAAAAAGGGAAGAGCTTTCGCCCTCCCCTTAAAGTACTAAATCAGCCCGGCCAGTTCGGAACAGTTTCAGTCAAGCCAGCAGTCAGTTTGCCGCCGCTTGCGCCGGTAACAGTCAGTCTGGAAAAAGCCTTCATGCCATATGGCAGCTTTGCTGCAACCAAAATGCCCTTTTTGCTGGCGGCAAGAGTATAAGTTGCAACAACGGTTTTAGT
>OIYS01000180.1_pt1 | contig 46816 bp, 29 predicted proteins | sample 1588271 | NCBI WGS metagenome assembly OIYS01 (sample SAMN03283286) | human gut metagenome | biome: human-associated habitat; material: feces | host: Homo sapiens | place: Peru | collected 2012 | reverse complement strand
CGGCTATATCGTCCCAGCCGTTTATATTCACTTCCTCTATATCTTTTCTGCCGAGGTATTTGGTAAGCACCGAATACTCCGCCATTTCGGAATACAACCTGTCCGTCAGTTCTTTAAGCTCCGTTTCATCGGTATACCCGCTTTGCCTTAAATACTGCTCGGTATATGCCCTTAACTGCTCCTTTTTATTGCCGTTCACAGCTCCCGAATATACTGCGGATATATGCCGCTGCGTGCATTGGAGCAAATTTAGAAATTCCTGCCCGTTCACAGCACCGCCCCCGCAATGCCGCGGCACACAGCGCTGAATTTTTGGTCGGGTATTTTGTGGGTCAGCTCGCCCGTTATATACTGCTGCTTTAAATACATACTGTAAGGCAGTATATATTTAGCGTTTGCAAACCCCGCTTTCACTTCGCCTACGGGCAAATACAGGTCTTTATCTGTTATGTTAATAACTCCGATTGACTTACTCTTTATTTGTTCATATGTCTTTTCAAATGAAGCGTAATATGCCGCCGAGCGAATATCCGGCGTTACTAACTGCACGGCTTTATCTGCCGCCGCCATACCGTAAACGGATAACGGGTCGTCAAGCGACGAGGTGCAATCCAAAAACACATAGTCTGCCAGCGACTTGCACACCTCAAAAAACTCTGCGGTTTTATCCTTGGTAGGTCTTGAATAGGTATATCTGTTTTCTCCCGCCTTGTAGCCCAAAAATCCGAAATTATCCGCTTTCGGCAGCGGCACGGTATGCCGCAAAATATTTTCTTTTGTAATGCTTGTATGCTCCAGCGCCTCGCCCAAAGAAAAAAGCTGCTTTTCTGACGCGTTCGGGAACACAAGCCCCATAAATGGCGTTACGGTGTCGGCGGAAATATATATTACGCTGCCCTTAAAGTGATAATATATTTCCTGCGCTATTTTAATTCCTACTGCGGTTTTGCCGCTCTGGGGCGGTCCGCAAAGAAGTGTTAATTTACTCATTCTTTTATTTCCCTCCGAAATATTTTTCCTGCGCCTCTAAAAAGACATTGGCGTTTTCTGTTTTACCCCTATAAGCTAAAGAAACCTGTATATTCCCGCTGTTTTCATATTCGGCAATAAGCCTTGCCTGCACCGAATTGCAGAGCACGGTCACGGCAGCGGCAGTCGGCTTTACTCCGTTTTCGTTTGCCTTTGCCTTATCTGCGTCGGTGCCGTCGCCCGTTGTGGTGGTTATGACCTTCAGGTATTTAAGCTCCGGCGGAATTTTGGTTTCGCCGTTTTTGTCGGTAATAAGCAGGGTTATAATGTCCCCGGCGGTTATCTTGCCCGAAAGCCCCGCCGCAAGGCTTTTAACCGTAAAGCTGACGGCGCTTTTATCTCCGTCAAGGCTTGCGAACGCTTCCTTTACACTATTGCCCGTACCCGACAGCTTTTCTTTTTTAAGATAATCTCCCGCGTACAAATCGGACAAAGCATATTTGCCTTTCAATTCCTTTGCGGTGATTATAATGCCGCTTGGCACGGTGGACTTTTTCACCTTTACGCTTTCTGTACAGTCTGACGTTATTTCCTCGCCCTGTCTTACATCCCGTGAAAGCCGTATAACCGTCATATCTCCGCCCAAAAGTCTGTTTATTAAGGGCGAAAAGCCGAATGTAATTAAAAGGCTTAAAAATATGCAGACGATACCTAAAATTGTTCTGTTTTTCATTTTTATGGTTTGCCTCCTTTTTTATGTCTTGCCGCTTACTGCTTATGCTATAAAATATGCCGTCATAAATGCCGGCGCTAAATACGGCAGCAGCGGAAAGCTCTTTTGTTTTCTAAGCTTGTTTATTACCACTGCCGCGAGTAAACCCGCTGCCAATGCCGCGGCGGTGTTAAAGAATCCTAACACAAGTGCTGCCGCGCCTGCAAATTTGACATCTCCGCCGCCTATTCCGTTTTTTGTTACGGCGGAGGATATTAAAAGTGTTAAAACTATCCCGGCAAAGGCAATTAAGGATAAAAACAACTTTTTCGGCTCTTTACCAATGATTCCGGTTATACCGAGCGTCACGGATAAAAAGTCTGCGCACTCGCGTGTTTTAATATCCTCAAACGCCGCGTACAGCATGATAATACACATCACACCACCACGCGCCGCCTTTGCCGACGCTCCGAAAAAACAGAGCAGCGCCGCCATTGTTATTAACGCCGTCACGGTGAAAACAACAGCGGTTTTCTTTTTATTTCCGCCGAAGCTTTCAGCCGCGCTTTTGCCGGTTATATATCCCGCAAAGCCTGTGATCAGCAAAAGTAATATTGCCGTTATTACAAACCCTGCGGTACTGTATTCAGTTCCGGTAAATTTCTCAATTACCGGAAGCATATTTTCTCTCAAATATATACCCTCCTTTCGGCGGAGCTTTTTACGCTCCGCCTATGGATTCTGTTTTTTATGCCGACTACGCTGTATACGCAAACATACTGTTCACCTTTTCGGTGACCTTCGGCATAACGGTGCCGTTGAGCAATGCGTAAAGCAGCGTCAGCACCAGTGCTCCGAGGACTACGGCTATAAGGATTTTAACGCCCGTATCCACATAGCCCTCGGCTTTTCTTGTCTGTAATGCGCATTTAGCGCCTATTGCCAAATTATTTGCTCCTCTGCGGAGCTTATCTAAAAACTTTTTCATCTTAATTTCGTTCCTTTCGTATTTGATTCATCAGGTGGTGGCTCCGCTGTAATTAAACAGCTCCGAAACCTTTGTAGTCACGGTTCCCATAACGGTTGTTTTGAGAAGTGCGTAAAGCAATGTGAGCACCAGCGCTCCCAAAACCACCGCAATTAAAATCTTTACGCCGGTATCTACATAGCCCTCTGCCTTGCGGTTTTTGAGCGCCACGCTCGTGGCTATAACGGCGTTATCTGCCTTGCGGGCCAATTTTTTCAAGAATTTCTTAAACATTTTTGATTTCTCCTTTTTAAGCTTTTTATATTTGTTTTTGTTGCGGACGGCTTGGCGTTCCGCTTTGCCGGTCCCACCGGCTTTAGTGATACATCGGACTCACCTCCCCGTATTTAATTTTTATGGAAATGCAAAAAGCCCCGGCTTTTCCGTTTGGAAAAACCGAGGCTTGGATTTAAAATATTTAACTGTTACTTTTCGTATTCGTCTGTCGTTGTTACCATAATGCAAGTATACCACAAGTCGTCAACGCATGTCACACCCACGCCGGTATATTTCATTTCGTCTGAACCTACATACTGCCAATGGCGGCGGCTGTCTATTATTATCTGCGCTAAGCACTGACCTATTTTATCTGCGCTGCCGACTATGCCCGCCATTGCTATTGCTTCCTGCGCGCCTATGTCGTAATATCCGTCACTGCCGTATTCAGACATATCTGTGAATTTGCCGTAGCCTGTGGCTTTCGCCGCTTTCTGCCAATCGTCAGGGTCGTGGGCGAAATTCGATATTAGCTGAACCGCGCGGTACTCTGCGTAAGCCGTAAGGTCGGAACGCTTTTGAAGCTTTCCGCTGCCGATTTTCTCCCGCGCCGTATTCAGGTAATAAATTACTCTGTCTGCAGCCGCTTTTGTATCCGCCGCCGTTGCTCTTTTAGGAGTTTCGGGTTTTGTTTCGGGTAACGGTTCGGGATTGTTATTTGCAGGCAATGCGCTCGCTTTGCTTTCAGGTTTTTTATCTGCCTCCCAAACCGACGTATTCGGCTTTGGTTCGGTTGACGGTACCTGTTCGTAGCTTTGTGCAGCTTTTGCACCCGCCTCGGAAACCGCTGCTTCATCCGTTTGCATTGCCTCGCTTGCTGTTACCGTTTCGGTAACAACCGAGCCTTCGTCATACCGAATATTTGAGTCGCTTGCGTTACTTTCATTTTTTCTGCAACCGACAGTTGTTGCCAGCATAACTGCGATAAAAGTAATAAGCAAATTTTCGGATATTTTCACACCCGATGATTTGTTCTTTGAAAGTATATTTGTTTTCCTTTTAAGCATTTTATTCCCCTCGCTTTTTTCTCTTGCTTTTTTGAAATATGGCGTTTTTTCGGTCGGTGTTTTGTTGGAAAAATAGGGTTAATGTACTGCTTCTGACTGCTTAAAAGCCTTTATTTATGCGGGTTTGCTGAAATAATCCCATAAGAACATCTGCACCATACAAGGGCTATAAAAAAGATATAGCCCCCGAAAACCCCAATTTTATCGGGGCTTTCGCCGTTTAATAGGGCGAAATTTTAATGTACGATTTCGTAGATGTAAAACGGATAATTTCCCTTTGTGTTGGGATTTGAACTTCCGTAAACCGAATATTTGCTTATCTGACCGATAGAAATAAAAAATCTATCGGTCTTTTTTGTTTTCCGGGCTGTGCCTATTTTAAGGCGCAGCCTTTTAATATATATGAAAAAAGAAAGCGAGGATCAAAATGAAAAAATGTACCGACTTAAATTCAGTAAAAGAGGTTGCAAGGTGTCTTTTGTATACCGATGTTCACAAGGTTGAAAATTATCCGTTTTTGGTAAAACACCCGTTTACGGATTCTGCCTTTGCAACCATAGTGAAAAATCCGGATATGCAGCGACAAAACTCGGTATAATTATCGTATACAAGATAGAGATAATCTGTTTCTATGCTTACTGCCGTCGAAAGCGCTGCATCGAAATAAATATGGATATTTAAGTGAACTGTTATTTTTTTTCTTCTATTGTTTTTCTGTATTTTAACGGTGTTATTGAGGTTATTCTTTTAAAAGTGGTTGAAAAATAGTTGCTGTCATTAAAACCTGAAAGCTCTGAAATTTTTGTAATTGAATAATCGGTGTCTGAAAGCAGCTCCTTCGCCTTATTGATGCGAATAGTGTTAAGATATTCATTAAAACCTATTCCGACATTTTTCTTGAATATTCGTGAGAAGTGTTCTTTTGAAAAATGAAATTCGGAGGCAACGGTTTTTAAATCAATATCCTTACAATAGTTTTTTTCTATATATTTGCAGGCGGATAAAACATCGGGATCTGTTGTGAGAGGCGGAGTATAGATTGACTGTTTTTTGGGAAGACGGCAAAGTATGGCTAATAATTCAATCAGAATTGAGGTGGTAACCGGGCTGCTGTAACAGTCGTTTATGTAAAATTCATTTTCCATTTCAAATAACAGATTTTCAAAATGTTTCTTCTCATAAGCCGGTATTTCATAGTATATATGCTCAAAGCATTGCAACAATTCTTTAGGTACTCTGTCCTCGTAGAAACTCAGAAGGAAACGTTCGTGTGTCTCATTTTCTTTACAAAGGGATGAGACGGTTGATTTATGAAAGACATTTTTCGGTATCATAATCACATTCCCTTCCTTAACATCAAAGCTGCTGCCGTTTACAAAATACTTACGGTGTCCGTACAGAAGATAGTATATTTCAAAATGTTCATGGAAATGCGGATATTGCATTGAAACATTATTCTTTCTTTTGCTTCGTGTTATTATCCGGGATTCGTTTTGGGGTGCATCAAGTTGTATCATAATTATCACATCAATTTTTTAAAGTTTTATTCATTATATCACAACAAAACAGAGGAAATCAAGAAAAAAGTGGTGTAAAATATAAATAAAAAGGAACGCAATTTCCGAACAGAGGGGTGTGGTGTTATCGTGCATTACGATAACGGAAATATGAAAAACATTAAAATAACCTATGTAGGCGGCGGTTCCCGCGGCTGGGCCTGGGAACTGATGAAAGATTTGGCGATGGCAAAGGATATTTCGGGAACGGTGAATCTTTTTGATATTGATTTTGAAGCTGCTTTGGATAACGAGAAAATCGGAAACTCGATTAAAAACGGTTATCCCGACGCGAGCAATTGGAGTTATAAAGCAATAGAAAAACCGTGCGATGCTTTTAAAGAAGCTGATTTTGTAATTATTTCAATTTTACCCGGAACATTTGACGAGATGGAATCGGATGTTCATTCACCGGAAAAGTACGGCATCTATCAGTCTGTCGGAGATACTACCGGACCCGGAGGTATTGTGAGGGCTTTACGAACAGTTCCCATGATGCAGCAGATAGCGAATTACATAAAGGATTACTGCCCGGAAGCATGGGTCATAAATTATACAAACCCGATGTCAATATGCGTTAAAACGCTTTATAAAACTTTCCCAGGAATAAAGGCATTCGGGTGTTGTCATGAAGTTTTCTGGTCCCAGGAAATACTTGGACGCCTGGCTGAAGAAAAATATGGCTTTAAGGGAATACAGCGAGACGATGTCAAGATAAACGTACTTGGTGTCAACCATTTTACATGGATTAATAAAGCAACATATAAAAATGTTGATCTTATTCCTTTATACCGTGAATTTGCGCTTAACAGCATTAATGATAAAGACCTTCCTCAGACAAGCGATAACTGGATGAACAAAGACTTTTTAAGTCATGAAAAAGTTAAATCCGACTTGTTTTTAAGATTTGGTATTATTGCCGCGGCAGGCGACAGGCATTTGGCGGAGTTTTGCCCGGGTAATTGGTATTTGAAAAGCCCCGAGTTAGTCAAGAATTACGGATTCGGGCTGACTACGGTTGATTGGCGCCGTGAGGAATTGGCAAAAAGAATTAAAAAGAGCAAAGATTTGCTTTCCGGAAAGGAAAAATTCGAGCTTGGAAAAACAGGAGAGGAGGGAGTACGCCAAATCAGAGCAATATTGGGATTGGAAAGCTTTGTGACAAATGTGAATTTGCCGAACGTGGGTCAGATTACCAACCTTCCGTCAGGCACGGTTGTAGAAACCAATGCGGTTTTCAGCGCAGGCAATGTAACACCCGTTACCGCAGGTGAAATTCCCCAAAATATATATGGGCTTATTTCAAGAATAGTTGCAAATCAGGAAACCGTTGTTGACGCTGCTATTGAAAGGGATATAAATAAAGCCTTTACTGCCTTCTGCAATGACCCGCTGATGACTGTGACATTTAATGATGCTAAAGAGCTTTTTGAAGAAATGCTTGAAAAGACTAAAAATTACCTTAGCGACTATCCAAGCCTAAAATTATCCTATTAAACAATATTCTTTCATATGCGTGTTGCGGACGCAACGATTGCTGTTCCTTAAATTCGGTTATAGGTTAATACATTATTAAAAAACAGGAGGAATTTTTTATGCGCGGTCAATTCAAGAAAATCATTGGTATTTTTTGCTGTATAGCTTTACTTTTCGGTATGTGCTATACTATACCTGTAAGCGCCGGGGCTGTGAATGCGTCGGTTTGGAATGACTTTACTTATTGGTTTGAAGAAGGAGATTTTTATAAAGGTAATGCATTAAAAAAGGTTGAGGATACTGCAGGTGTACCGAATAACAATCAATATTTTTCGTATTCTTCAGCCGAAAATAAGTTTTCAAGAAATAAAACCGGAGGTTGGCAGAATTATAATGTCGCATGGATGTTTACAAACGAAACTTATGAAACCTTCGCACTTACTTTCGATGTTAAATTTTGTGTTCCTATAGGTCTTGATCCGTGGGTGTGGATCGAATTCGGAAAACAGGAATTGGGAAAGACCACAAATGCCGACAAAGCCGACGGAGCGACAGTAACATCTGTTCTGTCAACCGGCAGGGATGCAGCGAACCAAAATAATAAATATGCTATGTATGAGCAAACTGCCGGAAGCTGGGGCAATTCATATTCCGGTTTGGATATTGATAAAACGCATCAGGTAAGGATGATAGTTGACAAAGCTAAAAATTACTATGTTATTTTTATTGACGGCAACCGTCTCGGTCAGAAAAGCCTTACGGCGGGTTATAAGAGCGGATATGTAGGCATAGGTACAGGATGCGGTGAGATAACCGTTTCAAATATCAAGATAGATTCTCAGAATCCGGCAGAAATGTTTGCAGCTTATTCTCCTTATTCAACCGCAAGCACAAATTCATACTTTTTGGGAAACATGACGGCTGCACAGTATGATCAGTGGATTTATACCGGGAACGGAATGATTACCCGTGATAACCTCGCAGGAACGGGCGCTCTTTACAGCAATGAAACATATAACGATGATTTTGTAATGACATTCGATTATTCTCTTGGGCGGGCTTATGCGAATGATGTAGTTACCAGAGGGTTTGATACTCTGTATGTAGGCTTCGGGGCAACAGATAAAGGAGAATGGCTGCCGATTGACAAGACCCTTAAAAACCCCTCTCCTACAATTATAGGCATTTACAATACCGGCGAGGTAGGATATGCTCCGACCGGAACCGGCGCAGACGGTTTCTTACCGAACGGCAGCGGGAAATTGTTTGCCGAACCCGATCAATTAGGCGCGAGGCATACGGCAAAAATTGTTGTAAAAAACAAACAAATCACAGTATATATTGACGGAAAAAGTCAAGGTACAAGACAGATGCAAAATTATGCGGGCGGGCATATTTTTATCGGCTGCACTAAGTATACAACAGCATTTTCCGTACCGGTGATTTACAGCACCGCAATAAGCGAACAACAGGAAAACACATTCGTTTCCTATTCGACGAATGTTTCAGCGGGTGTCTACAAACCGGCAGAGTTTGAACAGGACTCAACTCTCAGCGAAAATTGGTACAGTGACGAAAACGGAATGATACACAAGAGCAGCTCGGATAAATATTCGGTGCTTTATTTAAAAAATACATCGGCATATAATCAGAATATCCGCATCACGGTTCCTTATAAAACAACTGTTAAAACCGGAAACTGGGGCGCTTTTGTCGGTTTCGGCGCGCCTGAACAAGGCGCTGACTGGTATTCGGGTCAAAACGAGTCCGGCGTAAATCTTGTGCGAATTCATACTACCGGTGCAGTAGGGTATTTCCCGCATTCCGCTGCGGGCGATGACGGATGGGTATTGCGCGAGATCAAGCCTACCTTTGACGAAAATGAATATGAGAATGTGCATACATTAACTCTTGAGTTGAAATACGGAGTTTGCTATGTATGGCTTGATGATATGTACGCCGGAACTCACCAATTGGTTAATTATAACGGAGGATATATTTTCTTAGGCGCCTATAACAGTGACGTTGCTTTCGGAATACCTGCTGTTGAAAATATAACCCCGGTAAAGCGTGGCAGTTCATCGGATACTCCGTATGGTAAAACCGCGTTATTTGTCGGTGATTCTATATCGGCGGGTACAGGCGACTTAGCCGCCTGGGCAAATCGGCTGGGTTATCATTTTGATATGAATACTACGAATAAATCTGTCGGCGGAATGGTTGTTGCGGTTGACTCTGCCTGCGGAAGAGACAGCATTTTAACAAGACTTGAATCGCAGACCGGTACTGAGTATGATTATGTTATCGTTGAGGGCGGCATTAACGATATTATGCAAAACACCAATATAAATGCTTCCTATTGCACTAAGGGTGACATAACAACCTCCTATAATCCACAGGATTTTGACACATCAACTTTTGCGGGAGCGCTTGAAAAAATTATGTATACCGCAACAACGCAGTTCGGGTCGGCAAGAGTGGGTTATGTACTTACGTATAAGCCTATTGAAAAATGGATCGGCAATTGGGAAACGGCAGAGCAGTATATCGCCGCTGCAAAGGCAATATGTGAAAAATGGAATGTAAATTATCTTAATCTTTGGGATGATACGGAACTAAATACCGAATTACACAGCAATACCGAAAAGTATATGGCTGACGGGTTGCATCTTACGGACAGCGGATACGATTATATAGACGCCGCAATTGCGGATTGGTTTAAGGGTCTTACCGTAACGGAGTATGCCGGGTACGGTCATATCAACGGCGACGGTGTTATTGATATAAGAGATCTTGTCGCTATGAAAAAGCTTATCGTAAATAACGGTTCTCTTCTTTCGGCAGATCTGAATAAGGATAAATCAGTAAACAGCTTAGATGTGGCGATTATGCGTAACTATCTGTTTGGTATTATTGATAAATTTTAAATAATTAAATTCTGCTGCCTTATTGAAAGAAAGGGTTTAATGGGGCAGCAGAGATAATTTAACATAAGGAGTGTGATGATCTGTGAAGCATATCAATTATTTTTGCCATACCGGCAAATCCGCGATTTCTCTTTCGCTGGCAGTGCTTTTAGTATTATCCGTATGTATTTATTCCGTTGTTCCGAGTTATGCCGACAGCGGCAGTAACAGAACAGACTATATTGATCTGTCAAAGCTGAAATCATATTATTCGGAAAATCTTGATAAAGCGGATCCCGAAAAAGCTGATATGGATAAATACTGGAGCATTGATAACGGTGTATTAACGCGAGTCAATTCTTCAAACAACGGCGGGGAAATAAACGATGTCGCAGTTCTTTATTATGACGCGGTAAAATACAAGGACTTCACACTTGATGTAGATTATTATCGTGAATTGCCGGAAGCCGGAGGAGCGTTTATCGGATTTGACGGCGAACCGGGTAAGGCTTGGCGCAATTATCAGCAGGGCACGATGCTTTGGGATTTTGCAGGCTACGGCAGAATCCGCGGCAGCACTTCGGTTGACGGCTATGTTTCAAACGGCGGCTGGGGTAACGGCGTCAGAATCAGCGATTACAAAGCAAAAAAGTGGAGACATTTCCGCATAGATTTGAAGAGCAGCAACCTGCGCGCGTGGATAGACGGTACTCTTGTTATGAATATAACAAATTTCGGAAACTGGTATGACGGAGGCTGCATTTATCTGGCTTCAAATATCGGAAATTCAGCGTTTAAAAATTTAAAAATTACCGACAACAGCGTTAAACCCGAAAGCAAAAACGGATTTGTTTCTTATTACAGCGAATCTCTTAACAGTTCAGGTCCGAAGGTGAGCGGGTTTGATGATTATTGGAAATTCGGAGATGATAACACAATAACGAGAATTAACGCTAAAAACGCCGGCGGTGAATTTGACGATATGGCTATCTTGTATTATTCCGTTGAACAGTATAAGGATTTTATCCTTGAAGCGGAATATAAGCATGAAAATGCAAACGGAAAGTATAACGCATACAATGCCTTTGTCGGGTTTGACGGTGTTTTGGGAAAATCGTGGAAAAATAAAAACAGCGGAACAATGCTTTGGGAATACGCCGGATACGGACGGTCGAGGGGAAGCGTCGGTGAAGACGGAGCCGTCAGAGATAAATGGGGCAATAAGGCAAGACTGGCGGAATTCGAATCGGACTCATGGCATTCGTTAAAACTTGAGGTATTTAAAAACGAAATCACATTTACCGTTGATAATACAGTTCTTTATAAAACAGCGGATCTCGGTGCATGGTACGACGGAGGGTACATCTTCCTGGCGTCGAACGGTAACGGAACGACATTCAGAAATTTTAAAGTCAGGAAAACCGATGCAGACTTTACAAATGATTTTTCATCATATGATTCCTATTATACGGATTTTGTCGGTAAAGACGCGCTTGCCAAAGCGGAAGCAACTGATTACTGGACAGAGTTAAACGGAAAAATAGTTAGGAAAAGCGAAGTTTTTGAAAATTCCGGCGGCAGCTGGAATCTGAGTAATTACCATCTGGGACATATGGCTTTCCTCTTCCTTGACGGCGATTATACGAAATACCGGAATTTTTCGTTGGATATGGATTATACAATGGGCACCGGCGCATGGGGAAGAACGTACATAGGTTTCGGTGCGGCTGAGGATAAGAGTTGGTGTGAAGAAAACGGCGGCGTAATGTTTTTTACGGACAGCGGCGGTTCTACCGGCTTTGAGGGAAATATCAATACCAACGGTAAAACTCAAAGAAATGTTTTCGGAGTTAAGATAGACGGATTTAATTCGACTGTTTCCCATCATTTGCGGCTGGTATGCACAGGCGGGATTATTACAGTGTTCCTGGACGGCAGGGAAATTAAAACATTTATCCAAAACAGTTATATGGTCGGCGGAAAAATTTTCCTGGCGTCAAATTCAACGGGAGCCACATATGAAAATATTACAATTAAGGAAATACCGTCCGGCGGGTCTTCCTTTGACGGATATGACGAGTGGTTTGGAGAGGATATTAAATCCGGCTCGCTTACAGATGTCGAGGAAGGAACCTATTGGACTTCATACGATGGCGTAATTACGAGAAAAACAGTTGATGTTTCAAAGGATGTTAAAAATAATCTTGATATGGGTTATCTTTACTTAAATGAGAGAGAATATAAAAATTTCACTTTGGAACTTGACTTCAAGCACGGTATATCCGGGTGGTCGCGAGCAGGAGTAGGATTCGGAGCAAAGCTCGGAAAGGACTTTTTTGACCTCGACGGCGGAATTACAGCTTTTACTCAACCGGACGGTTATCTCCACATAGACGGAAATATTATAACAAACGGTAAATTTAACGAAAAGGTTTTTTGGGCGACATACGATGACGACGGGAATGATTTAACAACAATCAGACCGTACGACCGTTCGGAATGGCATCATATGAAGCTTACGGTATTGGACGGATTCGTTTCTGTAATTATTGATAATTTTGATTACATTTTTGAAATTGATATACCTGCCGACTATAACGGCGGTTATATATATCTGTTTTCAAATTCATCGGCGGCACAGTACAAAAACATTACAGTCGAGGATTTGACAGTGGAAATAGATCCCGATCAACAGGCGGCATGGACTCCCGAAAGCAGTGATCTGCAATTTGATTTTAAACGCGTAGATTACAGTTTTAAACCGTTTGAATGGAAATTTAAAAACATATTATCGAAGTAAGACTTATAAAGGAGAAAGTATATGAAACAAAGTTACCGCAGAATTTTATGCCTTTTAGCGGCTTTGACACTGTTTGCAACCGGATGTACCAAAACCGTTACTACAAGTGAGTTAGTTCAGACAGGTACTGACGGGACAACATCGGTGATTCCGGGGACAACAACCTCTACCGACCGGGGCGTAGCTGCACCTGGCACTACCCATGTGCCGAACAAGGGTCAGCTTAATGTTGACGGAGCCGGAACAGACAGCAATGCAGATTATCAGGCAAAGGGTAAGGTTACCATTGCGGTTGATACGGCAAGGGCAACCGATTATGAGGCGCTGTTTGATTCGTTGAAAGCTGTTTACAAAAATATTGATATAAAATTTGATTATTATGCACACAGTACCGAAGACAGTGCTGCGGAATATCTTTCAACACGTGCCGCAGCCAATAAATTGCCCGATATTGTTTGGGACGAAGCCGGAAAGCTGCCACTGTATATTACGCAGGGATGGGTTCGTCCTTTGGATGAGTTCGTTAAAAATGACGGAGATTTTAAATATGTCCCTCAGAATTTGATTTCGGATTACACTTTCGGCGGAAAACTTTATGCCTTACCGCATCAGGCGCATTTTGAGGCAACATTTATAAATCTGGATGTTTTGGAAGCAACAAACCAAAAAATGCCTTCGTTGAGCTGGACTCCCGAGGATTATGAAAGGTATCTTAAAAACGCCACTAACAGTACCTATTCGGGACAGGAAAAACTGTTTATGATTCCCCAGCTGTTTACCTCGGCGTTTAATCCGAAAACCACTTTATACGGATACAATACGGCCGATAAGAAGTTTGAAATGGACGGGTTCGTTAAATCAGTAAAATACACTACTGATTTGCGTGCGGTTCCGGGTGTTGAGGCATGGGCTTTAAGCAGAACAACTACCGGCGGAAAAAGTGACTATCTGATTAAATTCGGCGGTTCACCGAATGATAATACCGCTTTTAAGAAGGGATTGACATTATTCCACGGAGTAGGTACATGGGAACTTGCAGATGCAAAAAAACGCTGGTCAAATATGAACTGGACGCTTTGGACGATTCCGCAGGGGAAATCCAATGCCGGTTGTATGCCGCTCCATGTTGATCACTGCTTTATGACGACAACATGTAAGGATCCCGCGGCAGCATGGCAGGTTTTGCGTTATATTACTTACAGTACCGAGGGAAATATTGCTCGTTTGAGTATGTATGATTCTGCCAATGCGGGGAAATATGCTACAATCAATAAATTGTACTATCCTACAACAAATAACCCCAAGGTTGCCGAAAAGTTTGCGTCATTGCCGGGTGTGACCGAAACGGATAAATACTTATTCAATAATATTAAGAACAGTTTACGGTTTGATATGGCTAAGATTGTTCCCGGCTGGAACGATGTGGTAAACAACACCATTATTTCTGCTGTTAATCAGGCAATGGACGGCACTACCGCAAATGTTGAGGCAATATTAAACGAAATGTCGACAAAGGCGAATGCCGAAATCACAAAGCAATGGAACAGCTTTAATACAAAGCTGGCAAAGGTTCAAAAGGAATTTGATGCCGCTCATTGAAAAGTATTAAGGTTAAAGAGAGATTTAAAGTAATTACAGTTATATTTAATATACAGAGGGGAACGAATTTATGATAAGGAAAAATATTGTCAGGTTGCTGCTTTACATATTTATTGTATCTGTAATCGTATCGGGCGTTCAGGTCAGTGCTGCAACCGCAGTTCCTTCATCCTACGATAAATGGGGAACAAGCGCTTTGGGACCCGGCTTCCCCTCAACGGTTGCGAATTATTATAAAATAACAAAGCTTTGCGAAACAAAAAAGGAAAACAAAAAATTTACTTTCACTGTGATTTCAAACGAAGTAAAGACAAACCTGTATGTTACGTTTCCGAGTATCGGCGGTTTTCGCATTTTCAGTGACGATTCGGGTTACTATGAACCTGACAGTATTCAAAAAATCAGGTATAAAACCGAAACCGACGGAAGTATAAGAATGTCGGCGCAAGACGGAACAACGGTGGTTTTTGAAAAATTCGGAGAAACCTTTTCCTTAAAGGTATTTAACAGCGAAGAAAAGCAGCTTTTCAGAATAACATCGGATCAAATCGCATTCGGTTATTCCAGGGGTAAATTAGCAAAGATTAAGTTTGAAATGCCGTTATCCGAAAAAGAATCAATTTACGGCACAGGCGAACGCTTTAACGAGCTTGAACAGGTTGGAAAAAGACTCCTGATGTGGAATGTGGATTGCGGTTATCACGGTGCAGCAAATGCAGAGTTTTGGCGCGGTTACAAGAATATTCCACTGCTTTACAGCAATAGGGGCTATACCTTATTTTACAATTCATTTTACAGCGCAAGTATAGATATAGGATATACGGATTCCAACAAATATACTATGGATTTCGGCGGTCCCGAATTTGATATATATTTCTGGACCGGTACACCGAGGGATAATTTACAGGCATATACAAAGCTTACAGGCGTAACATTGCTTTTGCCTAAATGGGCATATCAATACAGTGCCGGCGCCGGTTCAGGTGTATGGGGTTCTTCAATTTACGGAAAGGCTGTGGAGGTTGCCGGGAATTATGCGGAGCTTGGAACTCCGGACATAGCGGCCGTGTATATTGAGGGAATAGGTGACAAAGACGCCAAGGTATATAATGTATTTAACAAAACCGGAACCAGAGTAATGAAATGGAATTCGCCGGATTATTCTGTCGCTACTGTGCAATCGGCGTTACCGGGATATTCGTCGGGAAAGCTGCCGTTTGTTAAGAAATCCGATTCGCCGTCGCAAAACAGCGGAACTTTCCTTGATTTTGCCGATCCGCTGGCCACAAAAGCACTGAAAAATATCTTAAAGTCAGAAATATCCTGGGGAATGGTCGGCGGCTTACTTGATTTCGGTGAGCTTGTACAGGCAAAGACTATTTTCAGATCTCTGAACAAAACAGGATATGAAATGCACAATTTCTTTCCGTATTGGTATGCAAAAGCCTATAATACCGCTATGAGAGAGAGTCTCGGTAATGATGAGTTTGTTTTCTTCTCCCGCTCGGGATGTGCAGGCTCTCAAAAGTATACAGCATTTTTCACGGGTGACCAAATGGCTACATTCGGGGGTCTTAAACTTCAGCTTATAGGCGGACTTACAGAAAGCGCCTGCGGTTTTACTATGTGGGGCGGCGACCTTGCCGGTTATTCGGGGCTGCCTACAAATGAAGTTTTTGCCAGAGGTATGCAATTTGCCGCATTCCAGCCCATAATGCGTTCACACGGAAATATGACGCGCTTCCCGTGGGATTTCGGCGCGGTTGGTAAAAGTGTGTATAAAACCCATTACTGGTTAAGAGAAAATTTGCTTAATAAAATTTACAGCTCTGCGGTAAGCTCAAGCAAAACGGGTCTGCCTATGACCGAAACTCTTACAATGGCTTATCCGTATGACGAAAGATATAACGGTGTTTACAGTACATATTTGTTTTGCGATGATTTTCTGGTCACTCCGGTTCTGACGGCAAATGACTATACACATAATGTGACTTTCCCCGACGGAACATGGTATAGCTTATGGGACGGTTCTGTCAATTCGGAGGCCGGTCTGAAAACAGTTGAAGCACCGATAAACTATTCACCGGTATATATCAAGGCGGGTTCAACCATTCCGGTTACGGTATCCGAAAGCCTTAAACTTACCGATTCCATGCAGGACCGCGAAAAGGTTGAGGCGCTGCTTGTTACGGTGCCCGATAAAAACAGAACATCTACATATTGGAAAAATGCCGAAAGCGAAGTTTTGTATGCAAGTACAATAATAAACGATAATACATTCCGCGTCAGCTGCGGAAAGAATAATGATACAAAAGCCTTGATTTTAAAGGGGGTTGCTGCTTACAGCGTTTATGTAGACGGCAAACCGTTAAAGCGTTTAAGTGAGAAACCGTCAGTTTTAAAAAGCGTTGGTTTTTACTCGGAAAATGACAACGAAACATTGATTTATCTGGGAGATTCGGATTGGTCGAATGTAGATATTTCGTTAGGCAAAATGAATGTCAGAAATTTAATGAATGACGCTTCTTATAACGATGACAATTTGAAGTATACAACGGACGGAGACTGGACATCTTCCTTTGCCTTTGCAAGCTCCGATGAGGAAGCGATATATAAATTCAAAAAGGCGGAAGCAATAAATAACATAGTATTGAAATGGACATATGCCTATCCGGAAAAATATACCGTTTATATTTCTAATGACAGAGTTTCATGGGAAAAGGTCTATTCCCAAACGGACGGTATAGGCGGTATAAATAACATTGATTTAGACGGAAAGACAGCCGGATTTATTAAATTGACCGGGGTTGAAAGCGGTACGAATGTCAATGCAATGCTATATGAGATAGAAGCCTATGAAAAGACTTTTGACATTACAAAAGCAGATAATTCCATTGAAACCGAAAATCCCGGTAACGGAACAATAGCAACAGGCCCTGGGGTTGCAGTAACTGAGGATCAGATTGTTTTTATTCCCGGTAAAAAGGATCAATATATTAAGTACACTACAACCTATGTGTATTTCCCGACATGGGCAATTGTGCTGATTTGCGTAGGCGGAGCGTTGCTTATTGCCGGAGCGGTGTGGTTCTTTATTGTAAAACGCAGAAAAAAGAAAAATAAATCGTAAATTTGAAAATGCTCCAAAGGCATTAAATCTTAATTTTACCAAAGGCGGAGGAGAACCTTGCGAAAGACAGCAGCATTTTTATTAACCTTTGTTATAATGTTTCAGTCGATGCTGAATATCGGTTTATTATCGGCGGCATCGGCAGACAACAGTAATTATTACACGCAAATTTCCTGTGACCGATGGTATGCGGTAACAGAAGAACGGTTTGAAATTGATAATGGACAATTAACGGTAGACCGTTTACCGGTTAATGCCGATTCGACTGTATTAAAAAAAGAAAGCATATTGGCATTTTCGTTCACCGCCCCTTCTGACGGCGATTACTATATCCTGCCGTCTTACCGTGCCGCAAAAAAGGCAATGGCTGTTGACACTTATTTTGATATTAAGGTCAACGGTAAGGAAATTTCTATGGGACAGCTGCCGATACTGTGGTATGATACCGAAAGGCATATAAAGGATAGGAACGGTGACGAAACAGTTGCATCACAGAGTGCCGTAAGCGAATATGTTGCGTCACCCGTTTTGGATTACTACGATGTTTCCAGAGATATATTATTGTTTGCAATGACGAGAGGAGAAACTTATCATTTTGAAATAACTTCCATGGTGCAGGATATAGAAGTGCAAAGTATCGCCGTATGTCTGAAAAATACGCAAAAGGACCGGAATGTTTCTTCGGCAGAGGGCGGAAGGCTTGATCCTGTAATTATTGAAGCGGAGGATTATGCAATTAAATCGGATTCTTACATTCGTGCAAAATCTGTTAAAAACGTTGCGCTGTCGCCTTACAATACATACCATTCGGTTATGAATGTTTTAGACGGCGCCACTTTCGGAACATCCGGTCAGAAAGCAATCTGGGAATTTGACGTTAAAAAAAGCGGCTGGTACAAAATGGGATTTATTTGTCAGCAAAACGAGCAAACAAATAAATCCGTATACAGAAAGATTGAAATTGACGGCGATGTACCGTACAGTTCATGGAACAACATAAAAATAAACTATACAGGATCCAGCGGATATAAAAATGTACCGGTCAGCGGAAATGACGGTGAAGAATATGTGTTTCTGGCCAAGGGAAGGCATACGGTCGCACTCACGGTAACGGCAGGAGAGTATGAGGAAATATATAATTCCATTAAAAAACTTATGGAAGATATCAATACTCTCGGTCAGGCTCTGCTGCGCCTTACGGCAGGGGCAACAGATCCGGACCGTACATGGAATATAGAGACCTTTATGCCCGACGCGGTTGATAAACTGGAAGAATATGCAAATCGGGCAGATGAAATTTTTGAGCTGCTGGCGGGTTTGGACGGCAAAAATCCGATTTACGCGACGGACCTTAAAACAGTGTCGGAAAAGCTAAGAAAAATATCAAAAGAGCCGATGAAAATTCCTAATAAGACTGAGGAAATATACAGAGGGGACAGTTCGGCGGCAAAATATCTGGGCAACGTTCTGACAGCAATTACAAACCACGGTATGAGTATAGACCGTATTGTTTTTTACACTAACGAGAGCGATGTGCCTTCGGCAAGACCTCAATTTATTAAGTCATTATGGGAGTCTGTAAAACGTTTTGTATGGTCGTTTCTTCCCGAAGCCTCTGAAAAAAGCAATAACGGAACCGGAAATAAAGATGAGCTTGTTGTATGGACGGGTCAATCTTCTTTAATGCTGGACACAGTGCAGCAGGCGGTTGACGAAGGCTACAACAGAAAATACGGCAAAAATATTAAATTAACGGTAATGCCGAGTGAACAGAAACTGGTACTTGCAAATGCAGCGGGAAAATCACCCGATGTGGTTCTGTCGGTTTCTCCGGGATTGATTTATACATTTGCGGTAAGAAACGCCGCAAAAAATTTATTGGAATATAAGGATTTTCTGTCCTTCTATAATTCTGAATATCAAATAGAATCTCTGTTGTCAACAAGCTTCAGCGACGGCGTATATGGCGCTGTTGATTCACGGAATTTTCAATTGCTCTTTTACAGAAAGGACATTATGAATTCCCTGGGTATAAGCATTCCCGACACATGGGACGATGTCCGTACCATAATGCCGACCCTTTTAAGAAATCAGATGAATTTTTATATTCCGGTTTCAACGCCTGCTTCACTTAAAGGTCTTGGTGTCACAACACCGTATATTTATCAAAACGGCGGTGAAATATACTCAACGCATGGTAATGCCGTTGAAATAGACTCTCCGCAAAGTATAGCGGCGTTAAATGAAATTACGGAATTTTACCGTATTTACGGTATGCAGACAACGGTATCAAATTTTTATAATAGTTTCAGATACGGTGAAATACCGATCGGAATAGGTGATTTCAATTTTTATATGCAGCTTTCCATTGCCGCGCCCGAACTTGCGGGACAGTGGGGCGTTGCATTAACTCCGGGCACAAAGCAGGAGGACGGCTCGGTTTTGCGTTATCAACCGGCAAACAGTACCGGTTGTATGATATTTGAAAATACGGATAAATCAGAAGAAGCATGGCAATTTCTGAAATGGTGGCTTTCAAAGGAAACTCAACTTGAATATTCAACCCGAAGAAGCCTTACATTCGGCACCGAATATCAGTGGAATACAGCAAACATTGAAGCTTTTGAGGAATTGCCGTTTGATTCGGAAGTGAAAGCGGTTGCTCTTGAGCAATGGCGGTATCAGCGCGAAGTCACACCGCACCCGGCGGCTTATATTGTTGAAAGACAGATAAGCGCGGTCTGGAATGATGTTGTGATAGATAATACCTCCATAATTGAATCAATAGACAGAGCCGTATTAACCTGTGACAGGGAAATAACTAAAAAGCTGCAGGAATTCGGATATGTTGACAGTGATGGAAAACTTATAAGAGATTACAATATCAATATCATAGAAAATCTTTATAAAAGACTGAAGGAGGAATAATTTTGAAAACAAACAGGCAACTGAAATTTACAGACCGGCATTCCTCCTTTATTCTTCTGGCACCTTACGGTTTTTTGTTCATTCTGTTTATTATAATTCCCGTATGTGCCGCAATAGGGCTTTCTTTTACATATTTTAATACTATTCAGCCACCATCGTTTTTGGGGTTGAAAAACTATATCAATTTATTTACAAACGATTCTGTTTTTATGCAGTATGTTTTGCCGAACACGCTGATGTATTCGGTTTTTGTCGGGGTCGGGGGATTTATTCTGTCATTTTTTATGGCATGGTCCTTGGCGCAATTAACGAAAATACCAAGGACAATTCTCACCATTATCATATATTCGCCTTCAATGACCGGCGGAGTATTGCTTTCAACCCTGTGGAGTGTTATTTTCAGCGGCGATAAACGCGGGCTTCTGAACGCGTTGCTGTTGAAACTGGAAGTTATAGATGACCCGGTACAATGGTTGCAATCATCGAAGTATTTAATGCCGATAATGATATTGGTCGCTTTATGGAGCAGCATGGGAGTAGGATTCCTGGCTATTCTTTCCGGAATAATGAATGTCAATCAGGAGTTATACGAGGCGGCTTATATAGATGGTATTCAAAACCGTTTTCAGGAGGTTATTTATGTGACAATACCGGCAATAAAGCCTCAATTGATGTTCGGAGCGATTATGACAGTTGTAAATACATTTAAAGACGGCGGAACGGGAGTTATACTTTCCGGCTCAAATCCTACGCCGGATTATGCCGGTCAGCTGATAGCCAATCATATTGACGACTACGGATTTGTTCGCTATGAAATGGGCTATGCCTCTGCGGTGTCTGTTGTTTTGTTGGTTTTTATTTATATTATGTCTAGAGTTGTTTCACGTTTGTTCAGCAGCAGGGATGAGTAAGGAGCACGGTATGAGAAAAAGAAATAAGCAGGGGAAGGTTTTGACCTTCGGCATAAATCCATCCGGGTTTAATAAAAATCAAATAAAAATTTATGCGTACATTATTCCTATAGCAATTATAATGGCATTGCCTATAGTTTACAATATTGTAACTGCATTTAAACCCATTGATGAGCTTTTTGCTTATCCGCCGCGTTTTTATGTTAAAAATCCGACTTTTGATAACTTTAACCGACTTTTTGAAATATCATCCGGAACGTCTATTCCGGCGAGCAGGTATCTTTTTAATACTATGGCGATAACCGTACTTACAATGATCGGGAATGTCTGGATTTCGGTTTGTGTGGGGTTTGTTTTGTCTAAAAAGAGATTCCGCGCAAAAAATGCACTTCTTCAAATAAATAATGCGGCGCTTATGTTTGTCTCCGCAGCCGTTACCATACCAACGTATTTTGTTATTGTGTATATAGGATTACAGGATAATTTCCTCGTTAATATTTTACCTGCATTAGTGGCTCCGACCGGAGTATTTCTTACAAAGCAGTTCATTGATCAGTTGCCCGACGCGCTTATAGAAGCTGCTATTATTGACGGGGCAAACGATTATAAAATAATAGCTAAAATAATTTTCCCGTTGGTTAAACCGGCTATGTCAACAGTAATGATACTATCCTTTCAAGGAGCATGGACGAATACTTTGGCTTCAAATCTGTACCTGGATAATGAAACATATAAAACATTTGCATATTATATGTCCACACTTTCAACAGGCGGAACCGTATCAACTGCAGGTGTTGCGGCAGCAGGGACTTTGATAATGTTTTTACCTAATCTGATCATATTTGTTATATTACAGTCCGGCGTTATGAATACAATGGCGCACTCGGGTATTAAATGACAGATTGACTATGTCGGAAGGAAATTGTACATGAAGTTTGCTAAGAAAGTATATTTAAGTGTTTTCAGCATTTTTTTGATTTTGCTCAGCTGTACAGTTTCGGTGTCCGCCTCTCAGGGTACTGCCTACACCTATACAATTTCTGTAGACGGAAATTATATTCGCACTCAGGAGGCATATATTCCGAGCGCGATATATTTAAAGGATGCCGGACTTTCTCAGCCAAATGATATTTTTATTTCGGAAAACCTGATGTATTTGGCGGATACGGGCAACAAAAGATTGGTTATATATGATTTGATAAAAAAGACAATTGATACTGTGGAAAATGACAGCTTTGCTTCTCCGAGCGGAATTTTTGTAAGCGACAGTAATATTTATGTTGCCGATAAGGATGCGGAAGCAGTGTTTATTATGGATTTGCATGGGAAACTGCTGAAAACCATTAAAAGACCGCAGAACTCTCCGCTAATGGGGACGGAAAGCATTTTTAAACCTGTTAACGTTGTTGTTTCTGCAAACGGAAATATTTTTGTTGTAGGTGAAAGCGCCTATGAAGGATTGATGCAGTTTAGCCCCGAAGGAGAGTTTCAAGGTTATTTTGCGGCAAACAAACGCAGTATGACGCTATTGGAACAGTTGCAGGAAAAAATATTTACCGATAAACAAAAGGAGCAAATGTTAAGCAGAAAACCGCGTGCGATACAGAATATTGATATAAGTCCCCGCGATCTGATTTACAGCGTAACTCAAAGTGCGGAGATCAGCTATTCATGGAGCAATGCGGAAGAAAAGACGGAAAATGCTCTTAAAATGCACAATATGGCGGGTACGAATATTCTTTCAACTTCTAAGTTTATGGATGATGAATGGAATTTTGTGGACATTGCTTCGGGTCCGTACGGTAATTCGTATGCACTTACATATACCGGGCTTATTTATGAGTATGACAGCGAAGGAAATCTGATTTTTTCTTTCGGAGGAAGGGCAGTATCGGGGGACAGATACGGGCTGTTCACTTACGCTCAGGCATTGGACTTGGATAAAAACGGTTTTATTTATGTTTTGGATAAGGAAAGAGCACTGGTTCAGGTACTGACTCCTACCGATTTTGCCGTCTTGACGCACAAGGCTGTTTATGACCTGGAAAACGGCAACTATGGGGAAAGTGAAGAAAACTGGCTGAATATTTTACAATTAAACGGTATGTCAAAAATAGCGCATATCGGTTACGGAAAAAGTTTAATGCGCCAGCAGAGGTACAGCGAAGCGTGCGAGCACTTTAAAATTGCAAATGACATTTCAAATTATTCGGAATGCTTTTGGGAAATACGTAATGACCTTATTAACAATTATATTATTTACGCCGTTGCTGTTGGATTTATAGTACTCGTTTTGGCAGTTACAAGACAGATCTTTGCAAGAAAAAAGGTTAAAGAGGTTTACTCATCCTATAATCTGTCTGAGCTTCGGGGCGGCTGTTTCAGTCGGTTGGCTTCAAATCTTAAATATTCGCTTACTGTTCTCAGGCATCCGTTTGACGCTAACTACTATTTGAAAACGCAAAAACGCGGTGACTTTATTTCAGCGACGGTTTTGATTTTTACGGCTTTTTCGGTCTATATGCTGAATTCACTGAAACGGGGTTTTATTTTCAGCAGCAGTACCGCTTCCATATCTCCCGTGATGCTTACTCTGCTGTTTTTCATTTCACTGCTTCTTTTTGTAACAGGAAATTACATGGTGGCTACGATCAATGACGGTGAGGGATCGTTTAAGAATATTTACGTTGCAGTTGCCTATTCTTTGTTGCCGTATATAATAATTACTCCGCTGAATATTGGGTTAAGTTATGTATTGACCTTAAACGAGGCGTTTATTATAAATGTCCTTTCGATTGCAGCCGTTGTATGGTCGGCGGTTTTAGTATTTATCGGTATTATGTATATTCATAATTACAGCTTTAAGCAGACGGTAAAAAATATTGTTTTAACTGTATTGTTTATGATTTTGGCACTTGTGGTTATTGCAATTATATATTTGGTATGGAATAAGGTTTTCGATTTTATATCATCGCTCATTTCGGAGGTGTCGTACCGTGCAAAAAAATAATCGGATACCGTTAATGTTGATTTTATTTATTATTATCGGCTCGGTTTATGCAGTTGCGTATCCGAACGATAAAGTAAACTCCGTTATTTCCGACCCGGCAGGCGTTGACATTAACTCGTGCAGATATACTCAGCCGGATCGGTACAGCGGCAAAACGGTAAATTATTTGTCGGATTTATCCGGTTTTGAGCTTAAAATGGAAAATTCAAATCTGGCAGTTTATTTTTGCGAATCCGAAAAGGGAATAAGGGTAGTCAACAGGAAAAACGGTTATGTATGGGGCGCATTAAAGGAATCTGATCCCGAGGATCTGAACGAAAAATGGAGCAGAATGGCTAATTCGCTTCTTACGATAGAATATTTTGATTCCGCCGCAAAGAAAACCCGCGTCAGTTTATCGGCTGACAATGTGATAAGCAATTTCATATGGGAAAAGAACACCGCAAGGTGCAGCGCCGATTTTACCGAGGCAGATATTTCGTTTGATTTTACAATAACATTAACTGATGACTCGTTTGAAATAAATGTATTGAGGGATACCTTAAAGGAGGGAAAAGCGTACAAGCTTTCCTCTGTCTGGATACTTCCGTTTTTCGGGGCGGTCAGGGAGGACGCGACAGAGGGATATATGTTTGTCCCGGACGGGTGCGGGGCCTTAATCAGATATGACAAGTCTGCCGGGTATGTTTCGGCATATGACGACAGAATTTACGGTAAAGACGTTTCAGTTGATGAAACATCGGTTGCCGGAGATTTGCTGGCTAAGAGAGATAACGATTATCTTACGGGTATACCGCAGATAACAATACCGGTTTACGGAGCAGTTCACGGAGTTTCTGAAAATGCTTTCATAGCAGTTATAGATTCGGGCGCGGAATATGCTTCGGTATACGCTTCTCCCGCAGGTCTTATAACGGATTATAACTGGGTTTCCAATCGTTTTGATTACAGAAATTCCTATGTTCTGCCTTTAAATAAAAGCGGCGACTCAATAAATACATTTCAGGAAGAAGCACTGAAATTTGACTGTAAGGTAACTTATTATTTATTAGACGGCAGCGAGGCCTGTTATTCGGGTATGGCGGTGAAATACCGCACAATTCTTATGAAAAACGGTAAATTAAGCGGTGATGAAAGAATCGACGGTGATATACCGGCATACCTGAACGTCTTTGCGGCTGATATAAAGAAAACGGTGTTTGGTAATTCATATGTACCGTTAACAACTATCAGTGAATTAGGGGAAATTATAAAAAGGCTTGAAAAAAGGGATATTTCAAATCTTTCCCTGACTTACAGCGGCTGGCAGAATGGCGGACTTAACGGAATGAAGCTGGGACAAACGCAATTATCGTCTCACCTTGGAAAGAAAAATGACCTGAAAGCTGTTTCGGATAAGCTGGAGAAAAATAATTCACGGTTTTATTTGGGGTCTGATGTAATTACCTCAAATGAGGATCAATCTTATATAGGGTCTACGGTATCTCTGAGAATTTCCGGTTTGTATGCATATAAAAGGCGTAACAATGCTTCTCTGATGTATCCTACGGAATACTATACGCGCCCCGTTCTTGTGAAAAAATATCTGGAAAGACTGGATAATAAGATTTCGGGCTTTTCTCTTGACCTTTCAAATATAGGAAACAACGCATATGCGGATTATGGAAGAAAAAGTATGATATCCCGCACGGAAACTATCGGGATGTTTACAAATACGATTTCCGGACTGTCAGGCAAGCCTATGCTTTCAAACCCGAACGAATATTTATGGAATTATGTATCCGAATATTCCGATATTCCCATGCAAAACAGTCAATATCTGTTTGAAAGCGACACCGTTCCGTTTTTGCAGATTGTATTGAAGGGGAGTATTGACTACTATGCACCGTACGCGAACCAAAGCTTTTACAGCGACAGCTGTATACTAAAAATGATTGAATACGGAGCATATCCGTCCTTTGTTCTGATTTACAGAGAAAATAAGAAGCTTATCGGTACTCCGTCAGAGGATTATTATTCTTTGAACTTCAATGATTGGGAGCCGACAATCAGTAAAGTATACGATAGAGTAAATGACGCCTTAAAAAATACTGAGGGCGCTCAGATAACAGAGCATAAAGTAATTGACGAGGGCGTTGTAAGGGTTAGTTACAGTAACGGGTGCAAAATATTCGTTAACTATAATTCAAATGATTACGCTATTGACACCGGTGCTGTATTAAAGGCTCAGAGCTATTTGGTAACGAGGGATTAAAATGCAAAATATAAAAAAGCGTTCAAAATTGAAAACAAGAAATTCGTTAATAGGATTTGCATTTTTTTCTCCGTGGATAATCGGATATTTACTGTTTACTTTTTATCCATTGATAATGAGCATAAGGCTGAGCCTGAATTCGGTAAAAATTGAGCCCGGTGGAATGAAAATGCAATGGGAGGGTACGGAATATTATAACTACGCTTTAAACGTAAGTACATCGTATAAATTGGATTTGGGGAAATCGGCAATGATGATTTGCTGTGCTACTCCCGTGATCTTGGTTTTTTCTCTTATTATTGCCGTATTGCTCAATAACAGGTTCCGCGGACGAAGCTTCTACAGAGCGGTGTTTTTTATGCCGGTAATTATAATGAGCGGACCGGTTATAAGCAAATTATTGACGAATTATACTGTGACATTTACGGATGACGGCTCGCAGATTATATCCTTCATTGAAAAACTGCCGTCATATTTAAAGAATCCTTGCATGTATATTTTGGATAATCTGGTTCTTATTTTATGGTTTTCAGGTGTGCAGATACTGATATTTCTTGCCGGACTCCAAAAAATATCGCCGAGTATTTATGAGGCGGCTGAGATAGACGGGGCAGGCGCATGGGAAAAGTTTTGGAAAATCACACTGCCGCATATTGCCCCGCTTGCACTGATTTGCGCCGTTTATACTGTGGTTGATGTTTCAAATTATTCCGAAATGGCGGTAAATACCGATATCAGTAAAAACCTGTTTAATACTTCTATGATGTATAGTCTCTCCGCAGCTATGTCGTGGATATATTTCGGCGTTATTATGCTGATTCTTTCGGTTGTGTATATTTTGTTTTACTGGATGGGGAGGAAAAGTAAATAATGCAGGCTATCCAAAGTTTTTTCAATAAGCTGTCAAGAAAGAGTATTTTAAACAGAATCATAATTTATGTTGTTTTGACAGGTATAGGTTTTGTTTATCTGTATCCTATATTGTATATGCTGGTGAATAGCTTTTTCTCGCAGAAGGATCTCATAGATCCTACTGTTATCTGGGTACCGACAGAGCTTTGTCTGACTAATTTTTCCATGGCGTTTAAAACACTGGATTTCGGAAAGGCATTTTTAAATTCAATAGTTTTAAGCGTATTTCCCGCATTATTTCAAACTGCCGTAACTGCGTTTATAGGCTTTGGAATTGCGCGCTTTCAATTTGCCGGGAAAAAAGTATTTTTTATTCTGATAGTTTCAACATTTCTTTTGCCTACTCAGATAATGATGGTGCCGAGATATGTACTGTTTGATAATTTACATATAACCAACACGGTATGGGCACAGTTTCTTCCGGCGATGTTTGGTCAGGGAATAAAAAGCGCAATATTTATTTTAGTCTTTTTTCAATATTTTTCCACCTATCCCAAGGCATTTGACGAGGCAGCCGAATTGGACGGCGCAGGTAAGATGAAAACATTTTTATTTATTTCATTGCCTATGGCAGGCGGAGCGATCGTTTTATCCCTGCTTTTTTCCCTGGTTTGGTATTGGAACGAAACTTATCAGAGCGGTTTTTTGCTTGGTCCGTCGCTGCAGACATTACCGTTAAAGCTTCAAAGTTTTACAGCAAAATATGAGGCAATTTACAGCGGAGATACCGGCGGAACGGTAAATGAATCAATAGCACTTGCCGGAACGCTCATTTCGGTTTTGCCTATATTAACCTTTTATTTATGTCTTCAAAGACAGTTTGCGGAAAGTATTGAACAGTCCGGTATAACAGGTGAATGATTTCCGGTCTATTATGAAAAATACTGCAAGGGAAAAAATATGAAGAAAATTATATCTGTATTTCTGACGGCAGCTCTCATTACAATTTCAAATATCGGTTTGTCGGCAGCAACGGCAATACCGAGCGATAAAGATCCTTTCGGAACTTCTGCATTCGGTCCGGGAGCGCCGGAGGTCACTGTTGACGGATACTACATTCCTTCGGAATTGAATTATTTTAAGCAACACAAAAAGTACCTTGAAATATCTGTAAAAGTAAACGGAGAAATTCTTCCGTTATACATTTCTTTCCCGGAATTGGGAGGATTTCGTCTTTACGGTGAAATAACCGGTTTTTTTGAGCCGGATTCCATGGTTGATATTTCATATGAATATGACGCCGCATGTGATCTGAAAATGACGGGTACCGATGGGACAACTGTCATATTCAGAAAAAAAGGGCTTGCCTTTTATCTGGATGTAAATAATAAAAACGGAAAAACGCTTTTTACAATTAAATCATCGCAGATTAAACTGGGGTATTCCGACGGAGAGGTGAAAAAGATACGGTTCGATATGCCGCTGGCTTCCGATGAGGTTATTTTCGGCTCCGGAGAACGTTTCAACAGTCTGGATCAGAACGGAAGACGAACAATAATGTGGAATGTAGACTGCGGGTATCACGGTCAGTCTCAGACCGCGGAGCTTTGGCGCGGTTATAAGAATGTACCTGTTTTACACAGCAGCATAGGTTATACATTGTTTTATAACTCATTTTACAGCGCAACGGTCGATATAGGATATTCAAATCCGAAGATATATTCACTTGATTTTTGCGGAAACGAGTTTGATGTATATTTCTGGTCGGGCACTGCAAAGGAAAACCTTGTGAAATACACCGATCTGACAGGGAAATCGGTATTGCCGCCGAAATGGGCATTCAGATACTTAGCAGGCGACGGTAAAGACTATTGGAAACAAAGTACTACGGATAAAGAGGCGGCGCTTCTGGAAAGCGTTTTAAAGAAATACGCGGAATTGGGAACGCCGGATATAGCCGCAATTTACCTTGAGGGAATAACGGAAACCGACAAAATATACAACATTTGCAATAATTACAAGGTAAGATATCTGAAATGGAATTCGCCCGATTTGCCGCGTACAAAGCAGGAAGAATTGCTTCCCGATATTGCTCCGGAGGATATACCGATAGTCAAAAATATAAATACCGGAACAGACAGCGGCGCATTTATAGACTTTACGAGTAAGTTTGCCGGCAGGCTTATGAGCGCATGGCTTGATAATAATATACTTTCGGGACTGAGAGGCGGAATTATTGATTTTGGTGAGCTTATTCAGCCGACTGCCGTTTTTTCCAACGGTCTTGACGGGAATGTAATGCACAACCGGTTTTCCTATCATTATGCTAAAAGCTATTATGATGAGTTTGAAAAAGAAACGGGTAACGATTTTGTATTGTTTTCAAGAGCCGGGTGCGCGGGTATGCAATCGTTTGCGGGTTGCTTCAGCGGTGATCAGGCAGCAGCGTTTTACGGGTTGAAGCAGCAGCTTATTGCCGGATTAAGCGCCGCAGTAAGCGGATTTGCCGTTTGGGGCGGTGATCTTGCGGGCTATGAAGGAAAACCGACAAATGAAGTTTATTGCCGTGGAATGGAACTAAGCGCTTTTTATCCCGTTATGCGTGCTCACGGAACAAGAACCCGTATGCCTTGGGATTTCGGAAATGAAGGTATTGCAACATATCAAAAGTATTATTGGCTCAGAGAAAACCTTTTGGATTCTGTTTACAGCGCAGCCGTAAAGGCGAGCAAATCGGGATTGCCGATAATGAGACCGCTGGCCTTGGAATATCCCGAAGAAACAACATTGCTTAAAAACGATGACAGTTACATATTCTGTGAAAATTTGCTTGTCGCTCCTGTTTTAACAGAGGGGGCGACCTCAAGAAGCGTATCCCTGCCGACAGGCACATGGTACGATTTTTGGAATGGTCAGCGTATATCGGGCGGGCAAACATTAACCGTCGACGCTCCGCTGACTTCCATACCTGTTTTTGTAAAAGAAGGCACGGTTATGCCGTTATCGCTTTCTGATAATCTGCAATTGACCGAAAGTATGCAGGATCAGGCTGCCGTTAAAACATTATTGGTCACTCCGCCCGACAGTGAGCGGGATACCGAATATTTTATTGACGAAAAAACTTCGGTGCATTATTTCAATGCGCTTCATCAGGGCGGATACCGTGTAACGGCAGCCGGAAATAATGAAGCAAAGACATTACTGGCTTACGGAACCGAGGCTGTTTCCGTTATTGCGGACGGAGCTGTGCTGAAAAAATACTCAGAACAACCGTCGGTTTTGGCAGGTAACGGTTTTTGCATTAACGGCGACGGTAATACGGTTGTATGGCTTGAGAGTAATGAATGGAACACAGTTGATTTTATTACTTCCGAAATAAAGAATGACGGAAATAATAATGTTGTATGGGATTTTAGTACTGACGATGATTTGGATTCCTTTGACGCATATATTTTTGACGAAAGAATAGGCTATGAAAATCAACCGATCAGACGGCTCTGCAGGATTTCAAACGGCAGGCTTATGGCAGTGACGCCGTTTACCTCTGCCTCAGACTCAGACAAGAGGTTTAACTGGGCGGGAATAAGCAAGGGGTCGCTGGGAATATCTCCAGGTAATGTTAAGCTGCGTAATTTCGAAACGGAAATTGTTTTTAAATGTGCAAAGGGAGCCGGAGCGACGGGCGCAGTAATGGTTGGATACCGCGAGAACAAGGCAGGTGTTTATAAACCGCTGAACGATTCGTGGGCTTTCGGTAACGAAGATGCGTCAAATAAGATATATTCCGGTCTTGTTGCCGCACTTACCGATGATCTTATCTGGTGTTACAATGCGGGTATTCAGACTGTAAACGCGAAGGTTAATGCGTCATTTATTACCGGTTCGGAGTTTTACAGGTTAAAGGTGAGAGTGGTTGAAAACAAGGGAAATCTGGTTTTAAAAAACAGCAGCAATGAAATTATTTATGAAACAGACTATGAGGTTTATAATAATCTGAATGCTCAGGGCGCTTTAACATACTATATCAACGGGGACTGTCAGATTGATTCGATTTCTCTTGCCGGATTGGACGCCGTGGGAAGAAATCAGCCGCTTTATAGCGATTCGGGGCTTACCGAGTATCAAAAATTATCGGTTACTACGGAAAAGTATATCGGGACAAATAATATAGAGCATGGCAATATTCTGATAAATACAGGCTATAAGTATGACAAGTTGATTGCAACGGTTTCTTACGATCCGGCAATGCTGTCTGTTGACTGCAGTTATGAAAAAAGTGATCCGACTGTTAAGATATTAAAAAAATCCGGGAATAGCTTTCTGCTTATTGCGGATTCTGTTAACGGAAATGATAATATTTATGCTGCGCTTTCATTTATGCCCGTTTCGGGAGACTGCTTTAATACAGAAGTGAAAATATCCGATATCAGTTTAATAAGGGCTGACGGAAGCCGTTTTAAGGCTCAGGACAGAACTGCCGGAATTCAGTTAAACAGGCATTTGGTCGGAGATGCCAATAATGATTTGAAAATTGATATTCGGGATCTGGTAATAATGAAAAAGCATCTTTCCGGGCTTAATGTCAATATTAACCGCTCAAAATCGGACTGCAACCTTGACGGCACGGTGGATATATCGGATATGATTTTATTGAGGAAATATTTGATTGGAGCAATAGAAAACTTTTAGTTATAAGGAGTTATATATGTCAAAAAGAAAAAATTATCAGTATTATGAGCCAAACGCATTCGGATATTACGGTTTCGGTCCTATTCCGAGCGAGCCGCAACCGAGCCGCTACGCCTTTATTAACAAGCTTTTGAAGATTGAAGAAGAGGAAAAGAGAATTGTCTTTTACTTTTTAATCGGCAAAGAGCAACAAAAATTTTATTTAGAATTTCCGATAATGGGCGGTTTTAGATTTTACGGAGATTGCAGCGGCTTTTTTAAGCCGCAGAGTCTTTTAGAGCCAAATAAAACCGAGGGCGGATATTTAACGGCTGACGGTTATAAGCTTAATATTTGTGATGATGAAGATGAATGGTATATTGCTCTATGCAGCGAATCCGGTGAACTGGTTCGTTTTGACAGGAAAACATTCAGATTCGGTTACTGTAAAGAGCTTCCGGAAAAAATAAAAATAACGCTTCCCTTAGACGGGGATGAACGGCTGACCGGTTGCGGAGAACGGTTTTCCGGATTGGATCAAACCGGGAAAAGGCACCAATTCTGGAATTGCGATTGCGGTTATCACGGAAAAAGTGAGCTTCTTGAACTATGGAAGTCATATAAAAATATCCCGCTGCTTCACAGTACAAAAGGATATTCTCTGTTTTTCAGTTCTTTCTATCCGGCTTACAGCGATTTGGGCTTCAGCTACGAGTCCGTTTGGTATTGGGAATTCTGGGGACCGACGTTTGACATATATGTCTGGGGCGGAAACCCGAGAGAGACGGTTGTTAAATATACTGACCTTACCGGTAAATCCTTTTTGCCGCCTAAGTGGGCGTTTAAATATATGTCGGGCGGCGGAAACGGATTTTGGTACGGGGCAAACTGGGGACAGGGGAATATCCCGGAAAAATATCTTGCTGTATTAAAAGATGTGTTGGAAGGATATGAAAAAACAGGAACCCCCAACATTGCAGCCTTATACGGCGAGGGCTGGATAGCCTATAATGACGACGCATATGAAATGCTGAAACCTTACGGCACAAGAATGCTGTCATGGAATCCGCCGGATTATCCGCTTGAATATGAAAGAGAACTTTTACCCGGCGTTTCGGACAGCGGGCTTCCGAGAATAAAGCGGGTTGACGATCCTGAAAAAGACGCCGGGAATTACATAGATTTTTTCAATCCCCATGTTAAAGAAATGCTCGTGAACCGTTATAAAAAATACTTTGAAAAGGGATTGCATGGCGGAATGCTTGATTTTGCCGAAATGGTTCCCGAAAATGCGTTGTACTGCAACGGTATGACCGGAAGAGAAATGCACAATTTCAATCCCTATTGGTACGGAAAGCTATATGGCGAAGCCGCAAAGGAAATATTGGGTGATGACTATCTCTATTATTGCCGCGGCGGTTGCGCCGGCAGTCAGCAATGGGCGGCTAACTTTTCGGGGGATCAGGCAGCGACGTTTTACGGATTAAAGCAGCAGCTTTCAAGCGCATTAACGTTGGGTCTGTGCGGAATTTCCGCTTGGGGAGCAGATCTTGCCGGGTATGAGAATACACCCGAAACCGATGTGTTTATACGCGGAATTCAGTTTTCAACATTTCAGCCGCTCATGAGAGCGCACGGAACACGGTCGAGATGTCCGTGGGATTTCGGGGAAAAGGCTATTGAAGTTTATAAATATTACTATTGGCTCAGGGAAAATATGGTCGATACCCTTTACAGTAATGCAATAAAGGCCCATAAATCCGGTCTTCCAATGATGCAGGCAATGGCTGTTGCTTTTCCCGAGGAAAGGAAATATTCATATCTTGACACACAGTACCTTTTCTGTGACGATTTTCTTGTATGCCCGGTAATGGAACGGAACGCCGAAAAGAAAGAAGTCTTTTTCCCGAGGGGAACGTGGTATGATTTATACAGCGGGAAAACTCAAACAGCCGGTGAAAGGGAAATAGATGTTTGTATAGAGAAAATACCAGTTTTTATAAAATCGGGAGCAGTTATTCCCATGAGGGGCGAAAGGGCTGAACTTTCGGTTGCTTTTGAAAATGATAAGGCGATAAGCTTTTTAGTACTAACTCCTCCGGAGGAAAAAACAGTCACCGAGGTTTATTATGATAAAGATAAGCCTGCAACGGTTTTCGTTTCAGCAGCAGTCGATACTGATAGCTATTTAATAACGAGTGAAAATTGCAATATTACGGAATTTATTGTTTACGGCGGTGTTTCGGAAGTCGCGGTTGACGGCAAACCGGTTAATTTTGTAAAAACCGATATAAATGAAAATTGTTCTTCCGTTTCGGTTCCGGCAGAAAAATGGAACAGCATTAAAATTTCGAGACAGGTGTAATTATGAGAGAGTACGAAAGACTTGATTGCTTTAGCAGGGGGAGACTTCCTCAAAGAAGTTACTATATTCCGGGCGGCATAAGCGAATATCTCAGCCTGAACGGAAAATGGAACTTTTTTTACAGCAAAGACGAGGCTGATATAAAAACAGAAAAACGGGACACGGTCAATGTGCCGCATTGCTGGCAGACAGACGGTTACGATCAAAAGATTTACACAAATTATAATTATCCTTTTCCGGTAGATCCGCCTTATGTGCCGGATATAAATCCGTGCGCTGTTTATGAGAGAAAATTTACCGTTAAAAATGATTTGCCGAAGCATTATTTGGTTTTAGAGGGCGTCAGCTCTTGTGCTTATGTCAGCATAAACGGGAAAGAAGTCGGTTTTACACAGGGCAGTCATTTGCAGGCGGAATTTGATATAAGCGGCTTTGTGAAAAAAGGTGATAATACTGTCAGAATTAAAGTTTTGAAATGGTGCGTCGGCAGTTATCTTGAAGATCAGGATTTTTTCAGATTTAACGGCATTTTTCGTGATGTTTATGTTATTTCAAGACCGAATGACCATTTGTTCGACATAGACATTAAAACGGACAAAAATACGGTTTCAGCCGGGTTTGATAAAAAATGCGACGTTAAAATAATTAAAGAAGGCAAGACGATTTTTGAACAGAAAAATACTTCAGTATTAAATGCAAAAATCGAAAATCCGGTTTTCTGGAATGCCGAACAACCTTTTTTATATCAAATTGAAATTGCCAGAAACGGTGAAATTATAACATTGGATATCGGCCTTTGTGAAATTGAAATTTCAGACAAAAGCGAACTGTTGATAAACGGCAAACCGGTAAAACTGAAAGGAGTAAATCATCACGATTCTTCGCCGGAAAACGGTTGGGCAATGACAAAGGATGAAATAGAAAAAGATTTACTTCTTATGAAATCTCTCAATATCAACACTGTAAGAACTTCCCATTATCCGCCTGCGCCTTATTTTCTTGATTTATGCGACAAACTCGGGTTTTATGTCATACTTGAAACAGATATTGAAACCCATGGGTTTTTAACGAGAAAATGCGGCTGCGGCGAATATGATCCCGAAAGCGGGGAGTGGCCGGTTTCCGACCCGGGATTCAAAGCAATGTTTCTTGAAAGAATGGAGAGAACCTACCATAGGGACAAAAACAGGGTTTCTGTTATTATGTGGTCGCTCGGCAATGAATCAGCTCACGGAGAAAACCATTTGGCAATGAGCGAATGGCTGAAAAAAGTTGATGGGAAAAGGCTGGTTCACAGTGAAGATGAAACCCGCGGCGGTAATTACGATGTAACAGATGTTTATTCAACCATGTATCCGCCTATCAGCAAACTGGAAGAATATGCACTTGACGTATCAAAAAAGCAGCCGTATTTTATGTGTGAGTATTCTCATGCAATGGGAAACGGGCCGGGAGATGTATTTGATTATTGGAAGATAATTGAAAAATATCCAAAACTCATCGGCGGCTGCATATGGGAATGGTGCGACCATGTGATTCTTGAAAACGGCGTGCAGAAATACGGCGGAGATTTTGGCGAACCTACGCATGACTCCAATTTCTGCTGCGACGGTCTTGTGTTTTCAAACCGTCATATTAAGGCAGGCTCTCTTGAGACCAAAGCAGTTTACTCGCCGATGAAAACTGAGTTTGACGGGAATGTTCTCAGGGTTTATAACAAGTATGATTTCAAATCTTTTAATGGATTAAAATTTGAATATCGAATTGAAAAAGACGGGGAAATTATCGGGAGTGAAACACTTGAACTTTCAACGAAACCCGGGGAGTCTGATGAAATAACAATAAAACCGGTTTGTTCAGGCGAAAGCCGCTTTAATCTTGTTTTAATATGCAGACTTCTTGATGCTGATAATAATGAAATTGCTTTTTCTTATCATATTATGGATAACCCGAAACCGAAAAGTGAAAATAAAGCTCCGATAAATATTGATGAAAAGGATTATGAATTTATTATCGGAGGAAAAAATTTTTCATATACATTCTCAAAAAAGCTCGGTAATATCAGCAATATAAATTATTTCGGAAAAGATATGATAGATAAACCGCTGTCTGTCTCGGTTTGGAGAGCGCCGACAGATAATGATGTGGTTAAAAATTTATGGGGCCATGTCGATACTGTTTCCGGCGAAAATATGGACAGAATTTTCAATAAGGTTTATTCCTGTGTAAAAAACGGAAATATTATTACAACTACAGGAAGTATTGCCGGAATAGCCAGAAGACCGTTTTTAAAATATACGATGAAAGATTCCTTTTTTGAAGACGGAACGGTTAATGTTTGCCTGAAAGTAAAAATTGCCGGGGATTGCATTTGGCTGCCGCGGTTCGGAATGGATTTCATCTTGCCGTTCGATAATGAAAAATTTACATACTTTGGCATGGGGCCGTATGAAAATTATTGCGATATGAATCATCATTGTAAGCCCGGAATGTATAAAAGTACCGCAAAATCGGAGTATGTTCCTTATGTTGTTCCTCAGGATCACGGCAACCATATTAAAACAAAGTATTTGTTCTTTGAGAGCGGAATTGAGTTTGAATCAAAGGGTGAGTTCACATTTCAGGTATTGCCGTATGACGCAATGCAGCTTACGAACGCTAAGCACACAAATGAATTGACCGATACCGGAAAAAGTTTCGTCAGAATAGATTATAAGGCGTCGGGGGTAGGATCATCTTCTTGTGTTACCGAATTATCCGAAGAATATAAACTTTCCGAAAAAGAATTTGAATTTGAATTTGAATTTCATCCTCAGCGGGATAATAAATATACCGGAGAAAAAATATGTTAAAGAAAAAAGAAACAGAAAAGAAAATAGACGAGCTTCTTTCAAAAATGACGCTTCAGGAAAAAATAGGTCAGCTTCAGCAGATAGGTCCTTCACCGGTCGGCGGATTTGAGATTTCCGATGAGGAAGCGGAAAAAATGTATACAGACGGAAGAATCTCAGAGAAACTATATCTCTCTATCGTCAACCATACGATGCTTGATGGCAGGGAGGAAGAAATAAGAAAGGGAAATGTAGGATCATTTATAGGTATTATCGGGGCTGAAAAAAGCAATCATTTGCAGAGAATAGCAGTTGAAGAATCAAGACTCGGCATACCGATGATAATGGGACTGGATGTTATACACGGTCACAAAACCGTATTTCCCGCTCCGCTGGCTGAAGCCTGCTCGTTTAACGATGAAGCCTTCAGGCTGTCTGCCGAGGTGGCTGCAAGGGAGGCGGCAGAGGACGGTGTGCACTGGACGTATGCACCTATGGTAGATGTTACTTCCGATTCACGCTGGGGAAGAATTATGGAGGGAGCGGGCGAAGATACTTATCTCGCCTCACGTTTTGCTGCGGCTAAAGTAAAGGGATTTCAGGGCGACGATATTTCCGATCCGGAGCATATTGCCGCATGTGTAAAGCATTTTGCAGCATACGGCGCAGTTGAAGGCGGCAGGGATTATGATACGGTAGATATGAGCCTGCCTAAATTCTACGAAAAATATTTGCCGCCATATGCCTCGGCAATAAAGGCCGGAGCTGCAACCGTAATGGCAGCCTTTAACGATTTGAACGGCATACCGTGCACTGCAAACAGGTGGCTGCTGAAAGATGTTTTGCGTAATGAGCTCGGATTTGAAGGCTTTGTTATAAGTGACGCCCACGCCATTGAGGAAATTGTTAATCACGGAACTGCAAAGGACAGAAAAGACGCTGCTGTTCAGGCGATAAAGGCCGGCATAGATATGGATTTGGGTTCTGATTGCTATATTGAGTTTTTAGAGGAGCTTGTACGCGAGGGAAAGGTTAATACAGAAGATATAGATGAATCGGTAAGAAATATATTAAGGATAAAATATGCTTTGGGGTTATTCGATAATCCTTATGTTGATGAAAACAGAGAAAGCACAAAACTTTGCAAAAAGCATAGGGATATTTCTTATGACATTGCAAAGCAATGCGCGGTATTATTGAAAAATGACAATGATATTTTACCGTTAGACAAGAACAGGAAAATTGCGGTTGTCGGTGAAATGGCAGCCATGGGCGACAAGATGAATGGAAGCTGGGTAATGGCACCCGAACCCGGAACGGCGGTTTCACTGCTGGACGGATTGAAAAATAAGGGCTTTGATATTGTGTATTCTCCGTGTTATGGGGAAACAATGCCTCTTGATCGGAAAAAACTTTCTGAAACGGTGAAGGATGCGGATGTGGTAATAGCTGCCATTTCGTATTGGGTAGCGGGCGAGGCATATTCGCTGTGCCGGCTGGAACTGCCCGGAGATCAGGTGGAAATGCTGAAAATTTTAAAGGAAACCGGCAAACCGACCGTGTCGGTGCTTTTCAATGGCAGAACATTAGCGCTCAGTGATGTTGTGCCCAATACCGATGCCCTTATAGAAGGATGGCATCTCGGAACAGAGGCGGGCAACGCACTTGCCGACATAATATCGGGCGATTATAATCCAAGCGGCAGGCTTTCCGCCTCCGTACCGTATTACAGCGGACAATTCCCGATATATTATAATCATGTTAACACAGGCCGCCCGGCTTCAGAATCGCACTGGACAAGTAAATACCACGACGCTCCCGTTGAGCCTTTGTATCCCTTCGGATACGGTTTAAGCTATACGGAATTTGAATATTCCGGTTTAAAGCTTAGCGTAAACGGGGATATACTGACCGCCGCCGTAACAGTTAAAAATACAGGTAAGCGCGATGGCATGGAAACGGTACAGCTTTATACACACAGAAGAGATGCAAAGCGCGTCCGCCCGGTGCGCGAACTTAAAGGTTACAGGCGCGTGGAGCTTTCTGCCGGTCAGGAAAAGGAGGTTACCATATGCGTAACCCGCGAAGAACTCGGATATTATGATACTGATTTGAATTTTATTACGGATCAGAGTGATTTCGATATCTGGATGGCTCATGACAGTTCCTGCGGTGAACACGGAGTGATTTATTTTTAAGAAAGAAAACAAATATGAACAGTAATACTTTTTTTAAAAATGCGAAGCCGGTTTTTTTAAAGGGGAAATCTTTAGAAACAAATTTTCAGGCAGGATTTCAATGCTTTTTTGCAGCGGAAAAAACAAGTGACTTTGTGTTGAACATTACCGCGTCTACCCTTTACCGTGTGTATCTGAACGGGGAATTTATTCATTACGGACCGGCTCGGGCGCCGCACGGATATATGAGGGTTGACAGGATAGGTCTGAAACCCGAAATCGGGGAAAATATTTTATGCGTTGAGGTTGCCGGTTATAATTGTCCTTCGTTTTATACTATGAATAACCCGTCGTTTTTACAGGCGGAAATATTCATTGACGGTGTATCGGCTTTCTATACGGGCAGAGATTTTAAAGGTATTGATTTTGCGTGCCGCAGGGAAAAAAGAGTCCTGAGATATAGTTATCAAAGGGCTTTTACGGAAGTTTGGAGGCTGAATGATAATTTCAGATTATGGCTTTATAAGCCGGAGGCTCATTCGGCAATTGAGGAAACAGAGGTAAAACTGAAGTTTATGGAACGGGGCTTCAGTCTTCCGGATTTTTCGCTTTACCGTGATATAAACAGTATCGGAAGCGGGTCGGTCCGGAATATCGGCAAATGCAAAAATACCGATAAAAGATTTTTGAATATTAACGGTGAGATAAAGGGATTTAAAACAGAAGAATGCCCGGATAATGTATTGGATGACATGAATATTGAATACGGTAAGCCGGGCGTTCTCAAAAGAACACTTTGTAAAAATGAATATACTTTATATTCATTGGGAAGAAATACCACCGGATTTATATGTTCTGAGATAACGGCTGCGGAGGACTCTGTGGTATATATGGTTTTTTCAGAACAACTGACCGACGGAAAAATTGAGTGCGGTCTTAATAAGGATGATTCTCTGAATATAATCAAATATGATTTAAAAAAGGGAAGGTACGATTTATTAGAGAGCTTTGAATGTTATACTTTCAGGTTTCTGGCTATTGTTTGCCTTGAAGGTAAGGTTTCGCCAAGGCTGCTTTCCGTACGGGAATACGCATATCCTATATCAGGAATCGAAAATCCGTTTCCGGAGACAAAGGGAATCGGCGCAATTATCGAGGCCGCTTCACAAACGTTCAGACAAAACACAATTGATACCTTTATGGATTGTCCGGGCAGAGAACGGGGCGGATATTTGTGTGACGGATATTTTACCGCGCTTGCCTCAAAGCATTTAACCGGTTCTTTGCAATGTGAAAAATTATTTCTTGAAAACTTTTTAATAACTTCTGATTTTCCGGATCTTCCGGTCGGTATGCTTCCGATGTGTTACCCGGGTGAAAACATAGGAAAAACAGCGATTCCCGAATGGGCTATGTGGTTTATTGTTCAATTGGAAGCTTACGGGGAAAGAGGCGGAGAAACCGCAAAGTTTAAAGAACTGGTCATAAAAATACTGGATTTCTTTGCTGACTATGAAAATAGTGACGGTTTGCTGGAAAATCTGCCGTATTGGAATTTTGTAGAATGGTCAGACGCAAACAATTATACCGAAGGTGTAAATTATCCTATAAATATGCTTTATTACAAGACGCTGACCGCAGCGTATAAAATGTTCGGATTAAAGGAATTTCTGACAAAATCCGAAAATGTAAAAGGTGCGGTAATAAGTCAGTCTTATGACGGAGCTTACTTTCACGATCATGCGCTTCGCAATTCGGGAGGGTTTATGGTTGTTCACCCTGAAAAATCTGCCATTTGTCAACATGAAGCGTTTTTCTTTGATTTGATTGACAGCGCAGACCCGGATTACCAAGACTTAAAGAGTAAAATTATAAATGAATTTAACAAAACCGTTCTGCCCGACGATATTTCTCCGCTGGCAATTTTTATAGGATATAATATCAGAATGCTGCTTTTGAACAAATTCGGAGAATTCGGGCGGAATTTGCGGGAAATCCGGGATTTATATACCGATATGGCAGAAACAACGGGAACACTGTGGGAACACACGGCGGCGGAAACGGGGAGTCTGAATCACGCATTAAATTCCTGCGTTATAGACGTTATAATTGAAATTAAAAAGAATATTGATTCATAGAGAGGTAAGGTATTATGTTCGGCGGTAAAAATAAAGCGGTAACATTCAGCTTCGACGATGGAATAACCCAGGATCTTAGAATTATTAAAATACTGGATAAATACGGGCTAAAAGGTACTTTTAATGTTAATTCGGGACTTTTGGGACAGCCGGGAACATTAAACCGGAATAATAAAACAGTTTCACACAATAAGCTGCGGCCCGGGGAGGTCAGAAAAATATCTCTGAATCATGAAGTGGCGGCACATACGTTGACGCATTGCAATTTAACCGAACTAAATGAGGAACAGATAATTTATCAGGTTGAGCAGGACAGGTTAAACCTTTGCAACATATGCGAGTGTGATATATCAGGACTTGCATATGCCTGCGGTGGTATAAATAATGACGACCGCGTTGCTGATATTATAAAAACAAAAACAGGAATAAAATATGCAAGAACCATAACTTCTACAGGGAAATTTTCAGTACAGAAAAACATATTCAGATTTAACCCTACCACGCACTTTCTTGAAACGGAAAATACCTTTAAGCTGGCGAATAAATTCATTGAATTGAACTGCAATGAACCGCTGATTCTATATATCTGGGGGCATGGATTTGAATTGGACGCTTATGATTTATGGGATGACTTTGAAAGACTTTGTAAATTACTGAGTGCGCATAACGATATATTTTTCGGTACAAACAGCGAAGTATTAACGGGGTGCTGAAACGGGACAGATAAAAAACGGGGTGTAATAATGGGTTTTATAAATGAAAATTTTTTACTTAAAAATGAAACGGCAAAGAATTTATATCATAAGTTTGCTGAGGATATGCCTATAATAGACTATCACTGTCACATAAATCCGCAGGAAATATATGAAGACAGAAAGTTTGATAATATCACGCAGATCTGGCTTGGCGGCGATCATTACAAATGGCGTCTTATCCGGAGCGACGGTATAAATGAGGATGAAATCACAGGCTGTGCCGATCCGTTTGTGAAATTCAGGCATTTTGCCGTAATGCTCCCGAGGGCAATCGGAAACCCGATGTATCATTGGACGCATCTGGAGCTTAAAAGATATTTTGATTATAACGGTATATTGAATGAGGAGACTGCCGGAGAAGTTTATGCGCTTTGCAATGAAAAATTGCAGAGCGACAGTATGACCGTAAGAAATATTATTAAAAAATCAAATGTTAAAATGATAGGCACTACTGATGATCCTACAGATTCTCTTGAATGGCATATAAAGCTTCGTGATGATAAAAGTTTTGAAACTTTGGTTGTGCCGTCATTCAGACCGGATAAAGCGATAAACATTGAAAAAGCAGGCTTTGCCGAATATATTAAAAAGTTATCTGCAGCGTCGGGTATTGAAATTAAAACGGTGCAGGATGTGAAATCGGCGCTTTCAAAACGCCTTGACTTTTTCTGTGAGCTTGGCTGCCGTGCTGCCGATCACGGTTTGGATTATATAGTATATTCACATGCCGGAAACATTGAAACGGAAAAGATATTCGATACAGTTATAAACGGCGGAACAGTGTCGCAGGAGGACGCTGACAAATATAAAACCTCAATAATGCTGTATCTTGGTAATGAATACGCAAAACGCGGTATAGTAATGCAGCTTCACTATGGTGCTCAGAGAAACACAAACAGTAAAATGTTTGAAAGGCTCGGCCCCGATACCGGCTTTGACTGTATATCCGCAAAAAACTGCGGCGAACGGATAACGGATTTTTTAAATGCTTTGGAGAGCCGGAATGCGTTGCCGAAAACAATTCTTTATTCACTTAATCCGCAGGACAATGAATTGCTTGATACAGTACTCGGTTGTTTTCAGGGCACCGAGACCAAGGGAAAAATTCAGCACGGTTCGGCTTGGTGGTTTAACGATACAAAAACAGGTATGGAAGCACAGATAAAATCTCTTGCGAATCTCTCACTGCTCGGGAATTTTATCGGTATGCTTACCGATTCGCGCAGTTTTTTGTCATATACCCGCCATGAATATTTCAGAAGAATACTTTGCAACACAATAGGCGAATGGGTAGAAAACGGAGAATACCCGAATGACGAAGAGCTTCTCGGACAGATTGTTCGTGACATATGTTTTAACAATGCCAACAGATATTTTAATTTATAAGGTGACGGTATGAATATAAAAGAAAAGGCGGCAAGAACAGAATATCCTATAAGGATGGTACAGTTTGGCGAGGGAAATTTTCTCAGAGCTTTTGTGGATTATATGCTTGACATAGCCAATGAAAAAGGCGTTTTCGGCGGAAGCATTGCCATTGTCAAGCCGATTGCTTTCGGAAATCTCGATAACTTTTATGCACAGGATAATTTTTATACAGTAATATTACGGGGAAAGGAAAACGGGAAGACAGTAAATGACAGCCGCATTATTACCTCTGTTTCAAAAGTGCTTGACTGTGCGGAGGATTATGATGAGTATATGGCCTTGGCATCACTTGATACGCTCAGGTTTGTAGTTTCAAACACTACCGAAGCGGGAATTGTTTTGGATGATAAGGATAATTTTGACGGTTTGCCGAATACATATCCCGGCAAGCTGACAAAATTCCTTTATGAGAGATATACTGTGTTTTCGGGTGAAAAGGACAAGGGATTGATAATTCTGCCGGTTGAGCTTATTGAGGACAACGGAAAAAAACTCAGAGAGTGTGTTCTGACGCTGTCGGATATATGGAATTTACCGCCGGAATTTAAAGATTGGGTTAAGGAGAATAACATTTTCTGCTCAACGCTTGTTGACCGTATTGTTATAGGCTATCCAAAAGGTGAAGCGGAAAATATCTGTAAAGAGCTGGGATATGATGACAGACTGATTGATGTCGGAGAGCCTTTTGCACTTTGGATAATTGAAAGCGAAAGGAATATAAGCGCTGAACTGCCGCTTGATAAGATAGGTCTGCCGGTGGTGTTTACAGATAACCAAAAGCCTTACAGGGAAAGGAAGGTGCGCATTCTTAACGGCGCACATACATCAAGTGTGCTTGCGGGTTATCTTTATGGCCTGGATATTGTAAGAGACTGTATGAATGATGAGGTTATGGGGAAATTTATTCGTAATGTTGTTATGGATGAAATCGTGCCGCAGGTACCTCTTCCGCCGGAAGAGGTAAAGAATTTTGCTTATTCGGTTTTTGAACGCTTTGAAAATCCGTTTATTGATCATTCTTTGTTATCCGTCGCGCTGAATTCCGTGTCCAAATGGAAAGCAAGAGTTTTGCCGTCATTTAAGGATTATTATAAGAATAACGGTAAACTTCCGCGGCTTATTACATTTTCATTTGCCGCCCTTGCGGCATTTTATTCTTCAAAGGATTTAAGAAACGACGGTCTGTACGCCAAAAGAGCGAGCGGTGAAGAATATGTTATCCGGGATGACAGCGCGGTTTTGAAATTTTTCGCACAAAACAGCGGAAGTCCCTGTTTTATAAAACAGGTTTGCTCAAACATGGATTTTTGGGGAGAGGATCTGACACGGTACAGCGGCTTTACCGATACGGTTTCATATTGGTATGAAAAAATACTGCACAGTACAGCCGATGCGCTAAAAGAGGTTATCGGGTAATGAAATGTATTAAAATACAGGATAATGACAGCGTTGCGGTAGCAGTAAGACCTCTTGATAAAGGTGAGACTGTAACTGTTTGCGGTGAGGAAATAATCCTGAAAAACGATATACCGGCAGGTCACAAATTTGCCCTGAAGAATATATCAAAGGGAGAAAACATAATTAAATATTCATACGCAATAGGGCATGCCGGATGCGATATAAAACAGGGAGAGCATGTACATACACATAATCTCAAATCTAATCTTTCCGATATATCGGAGTATAAGTATACTCCCTTTTTCAAAGAAATTGCAAATGTCGCACCACGCACCTTTATGGGCTATAAACGCCCCGACGGCAAGGTTGGAATACGAAATGAAATATGGATTATACCAACCGTCGGCTGCGTTAATTCCATAGTAAGGGAAATAGAATTAAGGTCGCAGGAATTTAAAACCGGAAATATAGACGGTATTTATTCATATAATCATTCTTACGGCTGTTCTCAACTTGGCGATGATATGCAAATGACCTTGAAATACATTTCGGGTTTGATACGTCATCCCAACGCTGCTGCTGTTTTGGTAGTGGGACTTGGCTGTGAAAACGGGAATATAAATGAACTTAAAAAAGTGCTCGGCCGCTATGATGACCGCAGAGTAAAGTTTCTTGTGTCTCAGGAATGTGAAGATGAAATTGCCGAGGGTACGGCAATTGTAAAGAAACTGGCAGGGGAAGCGAGCGGTTATTCACGGGAAGAATGTTTCGCATCGGAACTTGTAATCGGTCTTAAATGCGGCGGCTCAGACGGCTTTTCCGGTATAACTGCGAATCCGCTGCTCGGATCATTATCCGATAAAATAATCGGAATGGGCGGCAGTGCCATTCTTACTGAAGTCCCCGAAATGTTTGGTGCAGAAACTATTTTAATGAATCGCTGCCGTACAGTAAATGAATTTAATAAAACAGTCAGCCTTATAAACGACTTTAAAAACTATTTTATTCGTTACGGTCAGAATATAAATGAAAATCCATCCCCCGGCAATAAAGAAGGCGGAATTACAACACTTGAAGACAAATCTTTAGGCTGCGTTCAAAAGGGCGGTACAGCACCGATTGAAGATGTTTTATCTTATGGCGAGGAAATAAAAATAAAGGGATTGTCTTTACTTCAGGCACCCGGAAACGATCTTGTTGCTGCGAATGCCTTAGTAGCTTCGGGAGCGCAGATTATATTGTTTACAACCGGAAGGGGGACACCGTTTGGTTGCCCTGTTCCTACAGTTAAGATTTCAAGCAATTCCGGTCTTGCAGACAAGAAAAAATCCTGGATAGATTTCAATGCAGGTACGCTTCTGGAAGGCAAAAGAAAAGACGAACTTGCCGGTAGGCTTTTAGATTATATACTAAAACTGGCTTCCGGTCAGATTGAATCAAAATCCGAAATACTTGACAAGCATGAAATTGCGATTTTTAAGGATGGTGTTATATTATAAAATGTAAGAATTTTTTGGGGAAATACATACCTGTTGTAGTAATCAAAGAGTTGTCCGAAACGGATAAAATACTTTCGGCGCTCAAAGCGGACGGCATTAACTGCGCCGAAATCACATTCAGAACGGCGTGCGCGAGTGAAGCTA
>OIYS01000178.1_pt1 | contig 47499 bp, 40 predicted proteins | sample 1588271 | NCBI WGS metagenome assembly OIYS01 (sample SAMN03283286) | human gut metagenome | biome: human-associated habitat; material: feces | host: Homo sapiens | place: Peru | collected 2012 | reverse complement strand
TCGACCCCAACAGCACAGACAGCGATATTGCCGGTATCAAAAACTGGTTTAACGAATTTTTCGCCAAAGATACAAGCCGCAAAATCCGGGCTGTGCAAAAGGCAAAGGGTGAGCGTGGCGTACCGCTGACTACCAATGTTCCGTTCGGGTATCTCAAAGCCCCAGAGGACAAGACCAAGTGGATCGTGGACGAAGCTGCGGCTGTGGTAGTCAAGCGAATCTTCAAGCTGTGTATGGAAGGACGGGGACCGATGCAGATCGCAAAGCTCTTGCAGGAGGAAAAGGTGCTTAACCCCACCGCTTACAAGCGCAGGGCGGGCATCAAAACCCCAAGCCCCGAAACCGATGATCCCTACCATTGGAATACCAACACCGTTGTTCACATTCTGGAACGGCGGGAGTACACAGGCTGTACGGTCAACTTCAAGACCTACACCAATTCCATTTGGGACAAGAAGCAGCGGGAAACGCCCCTTGACAAACAGGCGATTTTCTACAACACCCATCCGGCGATCATCGAGCAGGAAGTCTTTGACAAGGTGCAGGAGATCCGTCAGCAGCGTTACCGTAGAACAAAAACAGGCAAAAGCAGCCTGTTCTCCGGCATGGTTTACTGTGCCGACTGCGGAGCGAAAATGCGGTACTGCACTACCAATTACTTTGAGAAGCGGCAGGATCACTTTGTATGCGCCAACTACCGAAGCAATACAGGAAGCTGTTCGGCACACTTCATCCGAGCCGTTATTCTGGAAGATTTGGTCTGGATGCACATGAAAGCGGTCATCTTCTATGTGACACGGTATGAGAAGCACTTCCGGGCAGTTATGGAACACAAGCTCCTGCTGTCCAGTGAAGAAAAAATCTGCGCAAGCATCAAGCGTCTGGAACAGGCGCAGCGGCGCATGGGAGAACTTGACCGCCTGTTTATCCGCATTTATGAGGACAATGTGGCAGGACGCATCAACGATGAACGGTTTTCCATGATGAGCAGAAGCTATGAAACCGAACAGGAGCAGCTTAAAGTGGAAATCCAGACCTTGCAGCAGGATATTGAAGTACAGGAACGACAGATTGAAAATTTGGAGCAGTTTATCCAGAGGGTACACAAATACAAGGATTTGGACGAGCTTACGCCCTATGCTATGCGGGAACTTGTCAAGGGAGTTTATATCGAAGCCCCCAACAAGAGCAGCGGCAAACGGCGGCAAAATATCCACATTTCCTATGACCTTGTAGGCTTTATCCCACTGAATAAACTGATGAAAGAGGAAACGGCATGACAAAAGTCATGCCGTTCCTACAAAAATACGATATTACTTTCTTACGACCCCGGAGCTTTTCCGAGGTTCGTTTTTATTTGTTTTATAAATATTATTAATATTAAACTCCCGAGTAAGCCGAAAAGCCGCCGTCGACGGGGAGAATTACGCCGGTTATAAACGACGAATACCGGCTGTCGGCAAGGAAAAGCAGACTTCCCGTGAGATCGTCCGGCGTACCGAAGCGTCCGAGCGGAGTGTGGCTTATTATCTTATGGCTTCTCTCGGTAAGAGAGCCGTCGGGGTTATAGAGGAGTGTTTTATTCTGATTAGTCGAGAAGAATCCGGGCGCGATCGCGTTGACTCTGATTCCGACGGGCGCGAAGTGAACCGCCATGAACTGAGTGAAGTTTGAGACAGCAGCCTTTGCCGCAGAATAAGCGGGAATCTTCGTAAGAGGCTTAAACGCGTTCATAGACGAAATGTTTATAATACACGCGCCGTCCCTGCCTGCCATGTCGAGCGCGAACGTCTGCGTTGTCAAAAGAGTGCCGAGGAAATTGAGATTGAATACAAACTGGATTCCGTCGGGGTCGAGGTCGAAAAACGTCTTAACGCCCTCCGCCTTATTATTAATATCGTCCATGGTCAGAGTCTCGTTCGAGGTCGTACCCCTGGGATTGTTTCCGCCCGCGCCGTTGATAAGTATATCGCACGCTCCGAACGCAGAGGTTACGGTCTCTTTCGCCTTTTCGAGACTTGATTTTTCGAGTACATTGCACTCGACGGCAAGAGCCGTACCGCCCGAAGCGTTTATTTCGTCGGCAGCCTTCTGTGCGGCGGACAGGTTGAGGTCAAGCAGGGCAGTCTTTACTCCCTGAGAGGCAAGATCCTTTGCAAAGCCCGAGCAGAGAACTCCGCCCGCACCGGTGATAACGGCGGTTTTTCCTTTAAGATTTTCATGGTTAAACATAATAAAACCTTCTTTTTTTAATATAAAATCGAAGAAAAATGTTAATTTGTTAATTTCCGAAAAATGAACTTGTGCTTACTTTCCGGGGATAGGAAAAAACGTTTGGAATGGATTAACCGAACCGAAAACGACGTCCCAAACGGCGTTTGAGGCTTGCCCGACGGCGTACATGAAGTACCTGTACTCTGTACTTCCTAAAATCTTACAAGCATTGCTTCGTCTGACTGCGTTTAACTGCGTCTTCAAACTTGACAGGCGACAGCCTGCCTGCGTTTTCATCCTTGTTAAGCACAGCCATACTTGCAATCAGATGTAAACTTTTAGGCAGTACAGAGTACGAGCGGTGAGGGTAATTCATTCCGGGCGTTTTTAACATCCCCCTAAGCTTGTTCCTAAAAGCTTATTTGTCGTCGATACAGGCTATACCGGGCAGCTCCTTACCCTCGAGATATTCGAGCGAAGCGCCGCCGCCTGTCGAGATGTGGCTCATCTTGTCTGCAAATCCGAGCTTCTTAACAGCCGCCGCAGAGTCGCCGCCGCCGATAATCGAAATCGCATTCGAATCCGCAATACCCTTAGCAACGGAGACAGTACCGTTTGCGAAATGCTCCCACTCCGAAACGCCCATAGGTCCGTTCCAGATAACGGTTCCTGCGTGCTTTATCGACTTTGCGTAAAGCTCTGAGGTAACGGGGCCTATGTCAAGACCCATCCAGCCGTCGGGAATAGAATCGGAATAAATCGTCATATACTGAGCGTTTTCGTCATACTTGTCGGCAATAACGTTATCAACGGGAAGAAGAAAGTTTACGCCCTTTTCCTTAGCCTTAGCCATCATAGCCTTAGCGTTCTCAATGTTTTCGCTGTCGAGAAGCGAGGTTCCGATGCTGTAGCCCTGAGCGGCAAAGAACGTGTAAGCCATACCTCCGCCGATGATAACGGTGTCGCACTTGTCGAGAAGATTTGTGATAACGCCGATCTTGTCGGAAACCTTGGCTCCGCCGAGGATGGCGACGAGAGGACGTACGGGGTTTTCGAGAGCTCCGCCGATGAACTTGATTTCCTTCTGAATAAGATAGCCGACAGCCGAGGGAAGATAATCGGCAACGCCCGCTGTCGAGGAGTGCGCTCTGTGAGCCGAACCGAACGCGTCGTTTACGTAAACGTCGGCAAGAGAAGCAAACTTCTTCGAAAGCTCGGGGTCGTTCTTTGTCTCGCCGGGCTCGAAGCGTACGTTTTCGAGAAGCATAACCTCGCCGTCTTTAAGAGAAGAGGCAAGCTCGTGAGCCGAATCGCCGACTACGTCCTTAGCAAGCTTAACCTCCTGTCCGAGATATTTCGAAAGGCACTCTGCAACGGGAGCCATGGAGAACTCGGGATTGAATTCGCCCTTAGGTCTGCCGAGGTGAGAGCAAAGGATAACCTTCGCGCCTTTTTCTATAAGATATTTAATGGTGGGGAGAGAAGCGACGATTCTCTTATCGCTCGTGATAACTCCGTTTTCCATTTTAACGTTGAAATCACAGCGTACGAGAACTCTTTTACCGCTGACTTCAATGTCCTCAACCGTTTTTTTGTTTAAAGCACTGCTCATGTAAATTTCTCCTTTTAATATTTATACACATAACATTTTATACGATTGTGAAACAATTATCAATAGAAAATCATCTTAAAATGATATTTTTCTCAAAAATTTTTTTAAATTTAACAACATGTAAAAATAATATTTACACGACCGTATAATTTATGTATAATATATAAAACGCTTAATGTTAAGGAGACTTTAAATGTCAATTATATTCGATTCCGAAAAGCGTGCTTTCAAGCTCGACACCTCTTCGTCGAGTCTTGTTTTGCATATTTACGATGAAAATTATCTTCTCGAGCTTTACTACGGCGCGAGAATCCCCGATATCGTTATCGACAAGTGCAAAAGACGTCCCAGCGCGTCGTTTTCCCCTGTCGATCCGGTTGTCGGCGAGCACGGCTTTTCCCCCGACTCCGCGCCCGCGGCGTACGGCTGCAACGGCGGCGATTTCAGAATTTCCGCATTGTCCGTAAGAAACGCCGAGGGCGAAAACCACACGGATATCCGCTATCTCTCGCACGAAATTTATAAGGGAAAGAAAGAGATTCCCTATCTTCCCTCGTCGTACGCGAACACGCCCGACGAGTGCGACACGCTCGAAATTACCGCAGAGGACAGAGGACTCGGAGTAAACGTAACGCTCGTTTATAACGTATTCGAAAAAGCGGACGTTATCACAAGAAGCGTTAAGATTACGAACGTTACGGACAGAACCGTTCACGTTGAGCGCGCGTTCAGCGTGTGCGAGGATTTAAAATCCATGGATTACGACATGATAACGCTCTGGGGCAGACATGTTAAGGAACGTAATATCGAAAGACGGCCGCTCGCGCACGGAGTTCAGGGAGCCGAGAGCAAGAGAGGTGTTTCGGGTCACTCGCAGAACCCGTTTACCGCGTTCGTATCTAAAAATGCGGACGAGGACACCGGCGAGGTCTACGCGTACAGCCTTGTTTATTCGGGCAATTTCTCCGCCCTCGCAGAGTGCGATTACAACTGCACGACGCGTTTTATAATGGGTATAAATCCGACAGATTTCGAATGGTCGTTAGCCCCCGGTGAGACTTTTTACACGCCCGAGGCGATAAGCGTTTATACGAATAAGGGTATCGGCGAAATGAGCCGGATACTCCACCGCTTCTGCAATAATAATATTGTAAGAGGAAAATATAAGACCGAAAAGCGCCCCCTGCTTATCAACAGCTGGGAGGCGGCGTATTTCGATTTTGATTCGGATAAGCTTGCAGAATTTGCAAAGGAAGCTAAGAAGCTCGGCATTGAAATGCTTGTAATGGACGACGGCTGGTTCGGTCACAGAAACGACGATACGAATTCTCTCGGCGACTGGTACGTTAACGAAGATAAGCTCGCCGGCGGACTTTCAGCTCTTATAGAAAGAGTAAACGCAGAGGGGCTTAAATTCGGAATATGGTATGAGCCGGAGATGATTTCGCCCGATTCGGATTTATTCAGAGCGCACCCCGACTGGCATGTTCACGTAAACTGCCGTGAGCCTATGCTCGGCAGACATCAGTACGTTCTCGACGTTTCGAGAGAGGACGTAAGGGAGAATATATGGAACCAGATGTATGAGGTTCTCTCGAAAAACAAGATAGATTATCTCAAATGGGACTTTAACCGCAATATTTCAGACGCTTCGTCGGCGGTTCTGCCCCCCGAGAGGAAGAAGGAGTTTTATCACCGCTTCATTCTCGGCACGTATGATTTGATGAACAGACTTGTCACGACGTTCCCCGACATTCTTTTCGAGGGCTGCTCGGGCGGCGGCGGACGTTTCGACCCCGCAATGCTTTGCTATTCACCGCAGATATGGACGAGCGACAACACAGACGCTCTCGACAGGGTTTACATCCAGTTCGGCACGTCGATGTGCTATCCCGCGTCAACCATGGGCGCGCACGTCTCCGCATGTGACAGGGAGAGCTATGAGACTAAGGGCAATGTCGCGATGTGGGGTACGTTCGGATATGAATTGGATCCGGGGAAGCTTACCGACAGCGAAAAGGAGCTTGTCAAAAAGCAGGTCAGGGATTATCACAAATATTATTCTCTTATCAGAAACGGCGATCTTTACAGAATCGTCTCCCCGTTTGAGAATAAATTCAGATGCGCGTGGCTTATCGCTTCGAGCGATAAATCCGAGGCTCTCTTTACGCTTGTTACATTGATAAGCGAAAACAATCCGACTGTTTATATTAAAATGAAGGGTCTTGCCCCCGATAAATTCTATACGTGCAGTCTCGATTCGAATGTCTATTCCGGCGCATACTTAATGAACTCCGGGCTTGATTTGACATACGAATCCGACGACGACGCTCAAAGTCTTGTAATTTATTTTAAGGAAGTGCTATAAATGAAAAAAACGTTTAAATCGGCTCTCGCCGTAATTTTAACCGTTCTGACAGTATTTATCTGCGTATTCACCGCGTTCGCCGGCGACACGTCGACAGAGCCGAGACTCGGCAACTCGCTTTCAAAGTCGACGAAGCTTTACTCTGCATTTTCGGACATTATCAATAAGGATAAATCCGTTATCGCCGTTCCCGGGCTCGAAAAAACCTCGTTCTCCGACGGCACGCAGGCGGGTAATATGATTCCGCAGGGCGTATGCACCGCGAACGGTTACATTCTTATCACCGCGTACGATTACAACAAGGAGCACAACTCCGTAATCTACGTTATCGACAAGGAATCCGGCGAGCTTAAATCGGTTATCGAAATGCCCGACAAGAACCATTCCGGCGGAATCGCGTTCGACGGAACAATGGTCTGGGTCGCAAAATCGACTTCAAAAAAGGTCAAGGGTATCGCTCTCTTAAGAATTTATGAGGCTGCTCTCATGGGAGGAAACTACGTTCTCTCCGATTATGACGCGGTTCTCGACGTCGACTGTACCGCTTCGTTCATCACTGCGGACAACGGCTCTCTTTGGGTCGGCACGTTTACCGAAAAGGGTAATTCGTCCGTTACGGAGTATAAGATTAATTATTCGCTCCTTAACGTAACGGCGGAAAAGGGCGTTGTTTATACCGTTCCCTCAAAGGCGCAGGGCGCGGCGTTTATCGAAAATGACAACGGCAAATACCTCGCCGTCACCGCTTCCTACGGCAGAACACTCTCGTCAAAGCTCTATGTTTTTAAGCTTGAAAACGATTCGCTTACCATGGTCAGAAGGATAAAGGCTCCCTCCATGCTCGAGGAAATCGACCTCTCGGACGGATGTGTTTATTCCGTATTCGAATCCGCCGCGACGGAGTACTGCACGAACGCTTTGAACAAGTGCTTCAATCCTGTGGACGTCATAACGGTTCTCGATTCGGATAAGCTCACGAGCGAAAACGTATCGTTTTTTGAAAATATCTCGATAATCTTCGCAAGACTTTTAATGCAGATACGCGGACTGTAAAAAGCCCGGGTGAACAGCGGTCAGCGAACAGCAGACAGCGGTCAGCGGTCAGTGATCGGTGCGGTGCATAAAGCTCCGGCGCAACCACATGCTGATTTGTCATTATATTAAATAAACACCGCTTTTCATGTTCTGTTAAAAATCAAAAAATCACCGCCGAACCGGTCAGTTCCGATTCGGCGGTATTGTTTTTTATGTCTTTTATTTTTCAAGAGACGAAAACATCTTTACGTTTTCAAAGCTGTACGTGTATTTGCCGTCCTCTATTCCGTGGACGATTTCACACACCTTATCGTTATACGGAGTCGGCACGCCGTACTTTCTGCCGTAGGCGCAGACAACGCCGTTGATAGCGTCGATCTCGCACTTTCTTCCCTTTTCGAGATCCTGGAGCATACTCGCCTTTAAAAGTCTGTGCTTTTTAATGCATATCGGAATCAGGAAATTCGAAATCTTTTTCTTGATTCCGTTTCCTTTATAATAGAGAAGCTTGACAATATCCTTACCCTGCACAGGTTCGATCTTTATGCCCGCCGCCGTCGCGACGTCGATAACCTCTTTGATAATATTCTGACAGCAGACTCTCGAATCCTTACGCTCCGCCGCGTCACCGAACGTTCCGCCCATAACCGCGCTCATTCCGCTGAACGCCGAATTTATAAGAAGCTTCGACCAGCGCACACCCATGAAATTATCCTCTATTTCGACGGGACACATAAGCTCGAGAATTTTCTTGACCTCCATAAGCTTGTCGTCTTTTTTGCCGTTCATTCTGCCGAGTCCGAACGTCATGCTGTCAGGCTCGCTCGTAAGCTCGGAAACTCCCTTGCCGTGCAGGGTCGCGCCCCACGCGACGGAACAGCCCATGGTTCTGTCAACTCCGACAACCTCGGACACGGAAAGCTCGGGCAGACCGTTCTGCATGGTGCAGACAATACAGTCGTCGGTCATATTGTCCTTTAATCCCTCGAGAATTTTTTTGTTTTCAAGCTGTTTTGTCATCAGAATGATAAGCTCGTATTTCTCGGTAATCTGATCGGGCGTGAGCGCGTGAACGGGTACGGTCATATCGACGGTGCCGATAATATGCGCACCGTTTTTGTTCATTGCGTCGACATGCTCCTTATTTCTCGTGATAAGATCGACGGGGCAGCCCGCCTTTGAAATGTACGCGCCGAGAACGGTTCCGAGCGATCCCGCGCCGTAAATTGCGGTTTTCATTATAATATAATCCTCCAAACAATATTTTATCTGTTATAATTGTTTCAACGAACGGTATAGGCATAAACGATTGTTGTTATCCTTTGACATAAAACGCAACCCACTTCTTCACTTTTTATTGTTCCTTCGGCAGTCTGACGCAGAACGTCGAGCCTGCCCCGATTTTGCTTTTTACACTGATTTTGCCGCCGCAGAGGTCGACAACGCGTTTGACGAGGCTTAATCCCAGACCGTTGCCCTGTGCCGTGTGCGACGTGTCGCCCTGATAAAATTTATCGAAAATATGACGTCTCGTGTCGTCGTCCATTCCGATTCCCTCATCCTTGATTATAACCATAATGTCCGATATATCGTTTATACACTTAATCGTAATCGTTCCGTTTTCGGGCGAGAATTTTATCGCGTTGTTTATAATATTCATCCATACGTGCGAGAGCATATCCTCGTTGAAATTATACCTGACTTCCTGCAAATCAAGGTCAAACCCGATATTTTTTTGACTCCACTCTTTTTCGAGATAGAGTATGCATTTTCGTATCTGCTCGTCGAGGTAAAACTCCGTTTTATCGGTTACTATCTGCTGATTTTCATACTTCGTAAGCAGTAAAATATTTGACGCCATGGTCGTAAGACGGCGCGATTCGGCGATAATGATATCCGCGTATTCCGTGCGCTCCTCGTCGGTGATTCCGGGCGTTTTCAGCTGTTTTGCAAAGCCCGAAATCGACACAATGGGCGTTTTGAATTCGTGCGAAAAATTATTTATAAAATCGTTTCTGAACATCTCGGTGCTCCCGAGCTCGTCTGCCATGGTATTAAAGCTTCTCGACAGCAGATTCATTTCCTTGGGAAACTTCGTCTCGCTGACCCTTACCGTAAAATCGCCGTCGGCAATTTTCTTCGTTGCGGAAATCATTTCCTTTAAAGGATTCAAAAAATTCTTACCTACAACAAACGACAGAATCGTGCCTATTATTATCGACGCCGCAAGGGACAGGAGAAGAACGCTGTACGGGCGGATTCGTTCGAAAATGTGCAGATCCGTCACGTTTAAAATATACATAAGTCCCGCGATAATCGCCGCGGCTGAGGCGAGAATTATAAATACAAGAGCGGAATATGCAAAACGCATGGAATGACGTTTTTTTACCGTATAATCAATTTTAATTTCAGGTTTCATATCCGCCCTCAATACGTCGCCTTATATCCGAGTCCGCGGATGGTGACTATCTGAAAATCGGGATTGTTCTTAAACTTATCGCGCAGTCTGTTTATGTGCACGTCGACGGTGCGCTCGTCGGTATCGGAATCCATATCCCACAGCTCGTCCATAAGCTGTCTGCGGGTAAAAATCTTGTTTTTATACGACAGAAGCTTAAACAGAAGCAGAAATTCCTTTTTCGGAAGCTCGACGGAATGACCGTCCCTCGCTACCGTCAGCGCGTCGTAATCGAGAACGGTATCGCCGATATTTAAATTATGCTCGTTCGCGATCTTCGAACGTCTTAACAGAGCGGAAATGTGCAGAAGCATCTCCTCGTCGTCGACGGGCTTTACCATGTAGTCGTCCGTGCCGGCGCGGAAGCCCTCTTTTTTGTCGCTGACATTCTCCTTCGCCGTAACCATGAGTATCGGTATGTTCCAGTCGTTATCGCGAAGCGTTTTTGCGAATTCATAGCCGTCCATGTTCGGCATCATAACGTCTAAAATTATCAAATCCACGTGAACCCTGTCGAGCTTATCAAGCCCGTCAAGTCCGTCGATCGCGGTATAAGCCTTGTAGCCGTTCTGTTCGAGAACGGTTTTTGTAAGCCTGCGTGTGTTTTCGTTGTCGTCTACTATAAGAATGTTGAACATTTTTTACGCCCCTTTATGTCGATTTAACATAATAAAAAGGTATCATATATATATTACTACAATTTAAACGCAAAGGCAAACAATAATTTACCGAGGTAAATTATTGTTTCAGTAATTAGTGGTCAGTGATTAGCAGTCAGTATATTGCACAGTTTCTAACCACTGCCCACTGCCTGCTGTCCACTGCAATAATTTATCGCACGGTAATGCGATAAATTATTGTTTTTTTCTCTTCTTCGATATATAATAAAGGAAAAGAAAAAACAAGGAGTTTAAATATGACTGTAAATGAGTTTTTCGCCGTAATCGGTGCAGAGACTTTCGGTTTAGACCGTTCCGGGGTCGTAAACTGCGGAGCGGGAATGAGTCTTGAAAACGAAAAAGACGGCGGGTCCGACGATTCGTTCATGCTTGTACGTTCGGACGTTGACGGCAGGACATTTAAAAAATTTTTAAAAAACATAGAAAACACGGGAAAGAAAGAGACTTTTCACAGAGAGTTTAACGGCAATATTTTCTCCCAATTCGAAAACGGAGAGCACTATATATATACATATTATATTGACTCTTTGGGCGAGGCGAGAATTATTCTCGACAATTCGACCGACTGCGCTTCATGCGAAGCCGACAACAGAAGCGGGGAACAGACAGAGGGCACCGCGCTCATGCAGTTTTCGTTAAAATACGGAAAGATGATCCCCGGCTTCAGCTGTGACTGCGGTATGCTCTACGCGTTAAGACTCCGCGACAACTCCGTTATCATCATCGACGGCGGAGAGCGCGAACAGGCGACAGAGGACGCGTGCGACGAATTTATGGATAGACTCTACGACCTTACAGGCATCGAAAGAGGCGGAAAAATCAGAGTTTCGGCGTACATATGCACGCACAACCACGACGACCACATGGACTTTTTTATAAAGCTTTTAAGACGGGAAAAGGACGTTCTTATTCTCGAAAGAGTTATGTTCAACATCCCGTCACGCACGCTTCTCGGCTACTGCCGTGACAACCCCTGCACAGACGAATTGAGAAAACGAATCAAAAAATACGCGCCTCAAGCAAAGTACATTAAGATTCACACGGGTCAGACGTTCAAATTTCCCGACGCGGTAATTGAAATTCTCACGACGCACGAGGACGTTCTGCCGCGTTCGCCGAGAGCGGGCGGCGGCGACGTTTACAGAAGCATCAACGAGTCTACGACGGTTTTTTCGATAAATTTTGACGACACGACGGTTATATTTCTCGGCGACGCGGAGGATGTAAACGGCGAGAATCTTATAAATATATACGGCAGGAATTCACTTTCGTGCGAATACCTCCAGTGCGCGCACCACTTAATAAACGACGACAGAAATATTTATTCGAATATTAAGGCTCGTAAGCTCCTGATTCCGCAGTCGAGATTCATAGGCGATACGACCGAGGTTGACAACACACGATATCTTACAGACCTTTTCGGTGAGAAAAACATGTTCTATGCGGGCGACTGCACGTACGTTTTCACCGTAGTCAACGGCAGAGAAACGATTTCGAGATACGAACAAAAAGGATATTATTACGATAACAGCGAATTTTAAAAAGGAGAAACGGAGACACCGATATGGGATTTAAAAGAAGAAGCGAGCTTTGGGATTACGATGTTTTTCCGAAAGTTTTAACAGCCGGAAAGGAAACGAAAATACATATCCGTCCGACGGGCGGGGATAAATTATTCGCAGAAAATAACGAATATCCCGCCGTCATAACGTGGCTCAACGGCGGTTCGGTATTCACGCACCCCGCGTCGGGAATACGAATTGAATTAACCGCAGTCCCCGAAAAAGACGGCGGGATGACAATTCCGGTTTCGCTCCCCGAGGAGGGCGAGTACAGAATCGCGATAGAGTACGCCGAAAGAAAAAGCGTTGTTTTCGCGGTGTACGCGGTAAATGAGGATTTAAAGGGCATGTACCCGTTCATGGGCGATCTGCACGTACATTCGAACCTGTCCGACGGCGGCGAAGAACCCGAAGCGGTCGCGGCAATGTACCGTTCGCACGGCTACGATTTTATGGCGATAACCGACCACCGCAGATACTACCCGTCGCTGAGAGCGATTGAAAGCTATAAAAATATTCCGACCGAGCTGACTCTCGTCGAGGGAGAGGAGGTTCACCTCCCGCCGATAAACGGCTTTACCGTCGCACCGCACACAATTAATTTCGGCGGCGAATATTCGATTAATTCGCTCGTCGAGGACGAGGCTGTAAAGGAAGTCGGCAGGGATAAAAAATTCCGCTCGATAAGAGACGACTGCCCCGACGTTATGACGAGAGAGCAGTTTACGAAGAAAATGACCGAGCTTGCAAAAAATATTAAGGTTCCCGAGAATATCGACCCGCTGACGGCTTCGACTCTCAAATGGATTTACGACGAGATAAGAAAAGCCGGAGGACTCGCGGTTTTTCCGCATCCGAATTGGATAACGGGAAACTGCTTCCACGACGCGGACGTTCTCAACGACTGGCTCGTCGAAAATAAAATATTCGACGCGTTCGAGGTTCTCGGCGGAGAGAGGTATTTTGAGCAGAACGGCTATCAGACCGTCAGATATTATGAGGACAGAGCAAGAGGATATAAATATCCGATTGTCGGCAGCACGGACAGCCACGGATGTACGCCTGAAAACGAAAATGCGTATATATGCTCGACGATAGTTTTCTCGCCCGAAAACGAGCGGAAAGCGATTATCGACTCGATTAAGAATTTCAGAAGCGTTGCAGTCGACACGATAAGCAGGGAATTCAGACTCGTAGGCGAAATGCGCTATGTCCGCTACGGCTGTTTCCTTTTAAAAAATTATTTTCCCCTGCACGACGACGCGTGCTTCGAGGAGGGCAGGCTGATGAAACAGGCAATCTACGGCACTGACGAGGAAAAGAAGGAAGCCGTCGATACGCTTAGAGTAATCAACGGCAGAATGAAGAGAATGAGGGAAAAATATTTCGATTTTTGACGGGAATATTAAAAACGCCCGTACGACAGGCATTAAACAGCCCGGGTGAACAGCGGTCAGCGGTCAGTGATCGGTGCGGTGCATAAAGCGCCGGCGTAACCCCATGCTGTATTAAATAATCACCGCTTTTCATGTTCTGTTAAAAATCAAAAATCACCGCCGAACCGGTCAGTTCCGATTCGGCGGTATTGTTTTGTCTTATTTTATTTAAGCCTTTTTCCTGTTTACCGCGCGTCTGATCGCTTTGCCTATCTCGAATACGGGGATGGTCGAAACAGCCAAACCGAACGAGATGAGAAGCTCCGTTGTGCTGAACGTTCCGGGAGCGATTCCGAATACATCGGAAAGACCGGGGATGTAGATAGCTGCGAGAGTCATCGCACTCGTTGCGAAGAACGCGCCGACGAGCCACCAGTTCATCTTCTTCATCATGTCGGCTGAGAAGATGGAGCCGAGTCTCGAACGCATGTTTATAGCGCAGAACATCTCAGAGAAGTTGACGGTCAGGAATGCCATGGCCATAGCGTTTACGCACAGCTCGCCCGAGAAAAAGCCTGCAAAGGAATGAGCCGTACCGCCTGCGGGTTCGAGCCAGTATCCGATAACATAGGCGGCGATTTCGACTATCGCAAGATAAATACCCTGCCATACCATATCGACACCCGCTCCGCCGGAGAATATACCGTCGGTCGTCGCTCTGGGCTTACGTCTCATGATATCGCCCTCTGCCTTTTCCATACCGAGCGCAAGACCGGGAAGAGAGTCCGTAACCATGTTGATCCAGAGAAGGTGAACGGGAGATAGAATCGTGAAGTGGAGAATCGAGGCTGCGAACATTATAATAACCTCGCTCAAATTCGTTGAGAGCTGGAACTGGAGAACCTTGCATACGTTGTCGTAAATCTTTCTGCCCTCTTCGACCGCGTTTACGATAGTAGCAAAGTTATCGTCGGCGAGAACCATGTCCGCAACGCCCTTTGTAACGTCGGTTCCCGTGATGCCCATGCCGATACCGATATCGGCGGATTTAATTGACGGAGCGTCGTTAACTCCGTCGCCGGTCATGGCGGTTACCATGCCTCTTGCTTTCCATGCGTTTACGATACGCGTCTTATGCTCGGGCTGAACACGCGCGTATACGGAGTATTTCGTAACCTCTTCAACGAGCTGTTCGTCCGTGAATTTATCAAGCTCCGCGCCCATAATAGCCTGCGAAGCGTCGGTGATTATTCCTAATTCCTTACCGATAGCGACTGCGGTGTCCTTATGGTCGCCGGTTATCATTATCGGGGTAATTCCCGCGCCGCGGCACTCGTCGATAGCCGCCTTAACCTCGGGACGGACGGGGTCTATCATGCCTGTAAGACCTACGAATACAAGGTCGTTTTCAAGCGTTTCGGGGTCGAAATCCGCGGGAGCGGAGTCGTATTTTTTAAGTCCGACGGCAAGAACTCTCAAAGCCTTGTCCGCCATTCTCTTGTTATCGGCGAGAATGTCGGCTTTTACCGCGTTGGTCATCGGAACCGTCTTTCCGCCGATCAGGGCGTATGAACATTTTTTAAGTATTTCGTCGGGCGCGCCCTTTGTATACTGAACGATTCCGTCGGCAGTATTGTGAACGGTCGACATCATCTTTCTGCCCGAGTCAAACGGAGCCTCGCCGATTCGGGGATTCGATTTTACAAGGTCGTTCTTGCTCATGCCGAGCGAATAAGCGTAGCCTACGAGAGCCGCCTCGGTGGGTTCGCCCGTGACCTTGCCGTTCTCGTCAATCTCCGCGTCACAGCACAGAGCCATGGCTGTTGCTATAAGCTTCTCGTCCTCGCCGTAATGGTCGGTGACGGTCATCTTGTTCTGGGTAAGGGTACCCGTTTTATCCGAGCATATTATCTGCGTACAGCCGAGAGTTTCAACGGCGGTAAGCTTTCTGATAAGCGCCTGACGTTTGCTCATCGCGGTAACGCCGATTGAAAGAATGATCGTTACGACTGCGGGAAGTCCCTCGGGGATAGCCGCAACTGCGAGCGCGATAGCGGATATGAACGTATTAAGCGACGTTTCGCCTAAAAGCTCCCATGAGAAGTTCGCTCTGTTGATTACGAGCGACTCGACAACGCCTACAACGAATACGATAACGGATATTGCGATAACGAGCTTTGTAAGGAAGTGTGACAGCTCGCTCATCTTCTTCTGTAAGGGAGTCTGCTCCTTCTGCGCGTCGTTTAACGCGTCGGCAATCTTGCCCATCTCGGTGTCCATTCCGACTCCGACGACAACTGCGCGTCCGCGTCCGTAAACTACGGTAGAGCCCGAATAGAGCATATTCTTTCTGTCGCCGAGAGCAACGTCCGAATTAGAATTCTTTAATTTAAGAACGTCGATCATCTTAGTTACGGGAACGCTCTCGCCGGTCAGAGCCGCTTCTTCAACCTTCATGCTGTACGACTCGATAATTCGGCAGTCCGCGGGAACGGCGTCGCCCGCTTCGAGAACAATGACGTCTCCCTTTACAAGATCCTCGCTCTTGACGGTTACGATTTCGCCGTCTCTTAAAACTTTACTCGTCGCGGCGGTCATCTGCATGAGTGCGTCCATCGCCGCCTCCGCCTTGCTCTCCTGAACAAGACTCATTATAGTGTTAATGATGACTACTACGAGAATAACTATAACGTCCGCAAAGTCGGATAATTTAGCCTGTCCGCCCGCAGATTCAACGACGGTTACGACCGCCTGTATGACGGCGGCAACGAGGAGCATAATTATCATCGGGTCGGCAAGAGAAGTGATGAATTTTTTGAAAAGGCTTTCCTTTTCGGCTTCTTTGAGCTTGTTTTTTCCGTCGTGCTCAAGTCGTTTTTGGGCCTCATTTGACGTAAGCCCCTTGGGCGAGCTTTGAACTTCGGAAAAAACCTTCTCGGTTTCTTCGAGGTAGAACTTCATTGCAGTTCAGTCCTTTCTGTCATATAAGAGACATCATTTGATGTGATGTACAGAGTTTCGCCGGGCGAAAAAAAAGACCTCAGACAGAGAGGAACCCCTGTCAAAGGTCTTGCATACGAATATTTCGCCCCTGCGCCAGGCACAAAACGCCGGTTGTTGACGGCAGGGAGGAACTTATATGCGTTCCCGAGCTACTCCCCTTTAACCAAGACAATCATAACACGCGGTAAAATAATTGTCAATGATTATTTTACCGCACAAAATTAACTGCGTTTAAACAATTAAAGGGTTATTTTCTTTTATGCGCGGGAGCGCTGTATTTTTTTAATTATTTCGACTATCGGAATTATTGAAAACGCAAGAGCGAGCGATACCGCATATTCCGCAAGTCCTATGGGAGTAAATCCGAATGCGGATGCGAGGAACGGAATTTCGATAACGGCAGTCGTAAGCACGAGCGACGCAATCATTGCCAAAAACAGCGGAATATTATGACTGCCCTTAATGCTCATCATAACCGCCGAGCCTCTCTGTGAGCGCATATTGAACGAGTGGAATATTTCGCACATCGACATGGTTAAGAATGCCATCGTCATGCCCTGCTCACAGTCGGCAATGTTCATAAACGCCCAGTGACCCGTTTCAAACCGTTCTCCGATAAAGAAGGCGGTAAGAGTAAGCAGTGTTACGAGAACGCCCTGATACGCAACGTCCGTACCGAGTCCGCCCGAGAAAATCGAATCCGACGGATTGCGCGGTTTGCGTTTCATTATATTGCTTTCCGCCTTTTCAAGTCCGAGAGCGAGCGCGGGGAAGCAGTCCGTTACGAGATTTATAAAAAGAAGATGCGGAGCCTTCAGTATTGTAAATCCGAGTATAGTCGCGGTGAATATTGCAAGAACCTCGGCAAGATTCGAGCCCAGCAGGAACTGTATCGCCTTTCGGATATTATCGTAAATTCGTCTGCCCTCTCCGACCGCGCTCACTATCGTGGCGAAATTATCGTCGGCGAGAACCATATCCGCAACGTTTTTTGTAACGTCGGTACCCGTAATGCCCATGCCGATACCGATGTCCGCGCTCTTGATCGACGGGGCGTCGTTCACTCCGTCTCCGGTCATTGCGGTGATTTTGCCCTTTGCTTTCCACGCGTTGACGATACGCGTTTTATGCTCGGGCTGAACGCGGGCATATACGAATGTGCTTTCGACTTTTTTCGAAAACTCTTCGTCGCTCATTGCGGAAAGCATATCTCCGGTCATAACCTGGGAATCGTCCTTAATTATCCCCAGCTCCCCGGCGATTGCCGCCGCCGTGTCTCTATGGTCACCCGTAATCATTACGGCTGTAATTCCCGCCTCCCGGCATTCCTCAACGGCGGACCTGACCTCGGGACGGACAGGGTCTATCATTCCGCACAGACCTATGAATACAAGCTCGTTTTCAAGCTTATCGGCGGAAAAATCGGACGGAACATCAGTATACCTTCTGTACGCTCCGGCAAGGACGCGCAGAGCGCCGTCCGCCATTCTCTTGTTTTCCTTTGAAATATCCGAAATAATTTCGTCGGTTATTTCTGTTTCTTTTCCGTCGATAAGAGCGTAACTGCATTTCTTTATAAGAACATCGGGCGCGCCCTTTGTGTACTGAATATATCCCGTACCCGTTTTATGAACGGTGGACATCATTTTTCTGACGGAGTCAAACGGAGCCTCTCCGACTCTCGGCTCTGCTGCGCATAAAGCCTCTTTTTTCATTTCGAGCTTTGAAGCCCATGCGACCAGTGCCGCCTCCGTCGGCTCTCCCGTTACCGTTGTGTCGTCGTTTTCCTCGGCGTCGGAGCAGAGAGACATAGCCTTTGCAAGGATTTTTTCATTTGCAGAAAAGTCGACGACCGTCATTTTATTCTGAGTGAGAGTACCCGTTTTATCCGAACAGATTATCTGTGCGCATCCGAGAGTTTCAACCGCCGTCAGTTTTCTTATAACCGCATTTTTCTTCGACATATTCGTAACGCCTATCGAAAGAACTATCGTTACGACTGCCGCAAGTCCCTCCGGAACGGCGGCAACGGCAAGACTTACCGCAACCATAAATACGTTTATAACGCTTTTAAATATAATTGCGCTGTCGCCGGACATAAGCGCGTCTCTTTGCATAAAGAGCGAGAATGCGAAAATAAAAACGCAGATTCCGAGCACGAGATATGTAAGGATTTTTGACAGCTGTGACAGCTTTTTCTGAAGCGGGGTCTGCTCCTCGGAAACAGAAGCTATCGCGTCCGCGATTTTGCCCATTTCCGTGTCCATTCCCGTCGCGGTTACAATCGCTTTGCCTCTGCCGTATACAACGGTGCTGCCCATGTAAGCCATGTTTTTTCTGTCGCCGAGTCCGACGTCTCCGCTTTCGGGAATTCCGAGAGCCGACGTTATTTTGTCGACGGGAACGCTTTCTCCCGTCAGCGCGGCCTCCTCGATTTTAAGGCTGACGCTCTCTGTTATACGGCAGTCTGCGGGAACCGCGTCGCCTGCTTCGAGAACGACGATATCGCCGACGACGATATCCTCGCTTTTAACTACGGTTATTTTGCCCGAACGTATAACCTTTGACGTCGCCGCGCTCATCTCCTGCAAAGCTTCTATCGCTTTTTCGGCTTTGCTCTCCTGAAACACGCCGAGTATTGCGTTTATGAGAACAACGATCAGAATTATTACCGTATCCGTCGGAAACGCCGAGGTGCCTGACGATATTCCCTCATATACCGTCGTGACCGCGGATATTACGGCGGCGGCAATCAGTATTATTATCATTGGGTCGGCAAGCTGTGAGAAAAAACGGCTTATAAGCGATTTTTTCTTTGCCTCTTTAAGCTTGTTTTTTCCGTTTGATTCCAGTCTTTTCTCCGCCGTCGCTTCGTCAAGTCCGAATTCGGCGGAATCCGTTTCTCTGAAAACGGTCGGAATGTCTTCAAAATAACGCTGCATAATTTACCTCCGAAAATATAATTATGTAAAAATATATACAAAAAAGACCCTCGACAGACTGAAGTCTGCCAAAGGTCTTGCCTCAAATACATAAGCATCTGTCTGCTGCCGGCCGTGAGCGGTCGAACGCCGAGGCGGTTGACGACAACAGATGGGATATCCCCATAGCTACTCCCCAATGGGTAATTCGATTCAAATAAAGTGTATAATATTTGTGCGGATTTGTCAATATATTTTTTTCAAAAACATGAATTTCGGAAATCTTGACAACATTATTGTTTATATGATATTATAACATAAATAAATAATCATGTTCATAAAATAAAACGAAGGTTTTTCGTTCTCATTATTGAAAGAAGGTCGCATTTTTAATGATAAATGTTATCGGACTCGGTTATATCGGACTCCCCACCGCGCTGATGTTCGCCTCCCACGGCGTTGAGGTCGTCGGAACAGACTACAATAAGGAGCTTGTCTCCACGTTACGTCACGGTCATACGACTTTTAAGGAAAAGGGGCTCGACGAGCTTTACGCTTCGGCGGTCAAAAGCGGAATCGAATTCTCAACCGAGTACAAAAAGACCGATATGTATATTATCGCCGTAGCAACGCCTTATGACAAGGATAATAAAAAGGTCGACGCAAGCTACGTTACCGGCGCGGTAAGGGACGTTATGAAGGTCTGTCCCAAGGGCGCAACCGTCGTTATCGAGTCGACGGTATCGCCCGGAACGATAGACAAATACGTCCGTCCGATTATAGAGTCCGACGGATTTAAAATCGGCGAGGACATCAACCTCGTTCACGCGCCCGAGCGAATCATTCCCGGCAACATGGTTTATGAGCTTGAACACAATTCAAGAACGATAGGCGCGGACGACAGAGCGATAGGAGAAAAGGTAAAGAAGTGCTACGAATCGTTCTGCAAGGGCGAGATCGTCGTCACCGACATCAGAACCGCCGAAATGACAAAGGTCGTTGAAAACACATTCAGGGATATAAATATCGCGTTTGCAAACGAGCTTGTAAAGATTTGCCGTTCGGACAACATGGACGCGCTCGAAATTATAAGCATCGCAAACCGCCATCCGAGAGTCAATATATTAAATCCCGGCCCCGGAGTCGGAGGTCACTGCATTTCCGTCGACCCGTGGTTCCTCGTCGGCGACTACCCGATGTTTGCCAATTTAATAAGAAAAGCAAGGGAAATCAACGACTCCATGCCCGAGTTCGTTTTAGGCAGAATCAGCGATATCATGGACGAAAACGGCATTAAGGATGTTTCAAGAGTCGGACTGTACGGACTTACTTATAAAGAAAATGTCGACGACTACCGCGAGAGTCCGACATTGCAGATGCTCGAATGCATGAAACGTCACCTTTCGCGCGGAGTCAAGGTTTACGACCCGTTCATCACTAAGGATATGGTCGAAAATCAGTACCACGATTTCGATAAATTCTTAAACGATATAGATATGATCGTAATTCTCGTCGGTCATGACGAAATTAAGAACAATATGGATAAAATCAAGGATAAAGTAATTCTCGATACGAGAAACATCTGTCGGATAGACGGAACATACAGACTTTAAGCCTTTTCGGAGGAAAAAAAGTGAAAACAGTCATGCTCGTTTTCGGTACAAGACCCGAAGCGATTAAAATGTGTCCGCTCGTAAACGAGCTGAAGAAAAGAGAGAGTATCAAAACCGTCGTATGCGTTACCGGTCAGCATCGCCAGATGCTCGACAGCGTGCTCGAAACGTTCGGAGTCATACCCGATTATGATTTGTCGATAATGAAAGATAAGCAGACGCTTTTCGACGTCACGGTAAATATTCTCGAGAGAATAAAATCCGTTCTCGACGAGGTAAAGCCCGATATCGTTCTCGTCCACGGCGACACGTCGACTACGTTCGTAACCGCGCTCGCGTGCTATTATACGCAGACGGATGTCGGACACGTCGAGGCGGGACTTCGGACGTACGATATTTATTCGCCGTTTCCCGAGGAATTCAACCGGCAGGCAGTCAGCATTATTTCAAAATATAATTTTGCGCCGACCGAGAGAGCGAAAAATAATCTGTTAAAAGAGGGCAGAGATCCGAACACGATTTTCGTTACGGGCAACACGGCGATAGACGCGCTGAAAACGACCGTCCGAGAGGATTACACGCACCCCGAGCTCGAATGGGCAAAGGGCTCACGGCTTATAACGCTGACGGCGCACCGCAGGGAAAACCTCGGCGAGCCTATGCGCCATATGTTCCGCGCGATAAAAAGGATTATCGACGAAACGCCCGATATTAAAGTAATTTACCCGATACATATGAACCCCGTCGTCAGAAGCGCGGCTAATGAGATATTCGGCGGCTGTGACAGGATTCATCTGATAGAACCTTTGGACGTGCTTGATTTTCATAATTTCCTCGCGCGTTCGTATCTGATTCTGACGGATTCGGGCGGAATTCAGGAGGAGGCTCCGTCGCTGGGCAAGCCCGTACTTGTCATGCGCAGCACGACAGAACGCCCAGAGGGCGTTGAAGCCGGCACGCTCAAGCTTGTCGGAACGAACGAGGAGACGATATATTCGGCGTTCAAAACACTGCTCGAGGATAAAGAAGAGTATGAAAAAATGAGCAAAACGTCAAATCCGTACGGCGACGGCCATACGTCGGAGAGGATTGCGGATATACTGACAAAAGAATGATTCTTTGCAAAATTCAAAAGGTGCTGTAAAAAAACAGCCTAAAAAAATCCGAGATTCGGTTAATCGCGAGTCTCGGATGATTTTTTGCTTTGAATTATTAAAATATTAAAGACTTAAAATCAAACCGTATTACTTTCAGCAATATTTCCGAATCAAATCTTTTTCGACCTGTCCTGTTTTCCTTAACAACAAGATATCTTTTTATGTCAATTTGGTTTAAAACTTCGCAGAATGTATATACCGGTCCGGAAAATTTCCATTATTTTTTCAATTTTAATTTTAATTGATATAGTATATTATATTTCTCATTGATATCCTTTTTCATGAAACTAAATTATATCACAAAAAAAAGAACTGCAAACCCATCTTTTTCGGTAGACTTGCAGTTCTTTTTTTTAGACTGTTTTTACAGCCCCTTTTTATAGAATCCGACAATTCCGGCGTTTTGAAATTCGTATGCGTCCGAGAGTGAGGACGGTTCATTCCGGGCGTTTTTAACATCCCCGAATCGAATTTAAAAATTCGAGTGTTTTAAATTCATACGACGTTTGTCTTTTTATATATTCCTCGCACGCAGAATAAAGCTTTTCGGCGGTTTGCTTATCGGGCTTTATCGAAAAAAGTCTGTTCATCGGCGCGTAGCAGATATGGCGCATTGCGTCGACCGTTTTTAAGCTGAGCTCATTCGCGCCGTTTTTCCGGCAGCTTTTGCAGTAAAGAAGCCCCGAATCAAAATCAAAATACATCGGATCTGTCTCGAATTCTCCGCACTCGGCGCACGCGACAAGGTCGGGCATATAGCCCGAGAGCGAGGCAAAGCGAAGCTCGAAAACCGACTTTAAAACAAGCGGATTACGCTCGGGCTTTGTCATAAAATGAAGCGTGTTGAGCAAAAGCCTCAAAATTTCACGCGCCGGAGTCTCCTTCGGAGCAAGGCGCGAGGTAAGCTCGCACAGATACTGCGCCGCCGCAAGCGATGTTATATCGTTTCTTAAATCAAAAAAATTTTCGAGGGGTTCGCACTCCGTCATTTTAAGCGCGGACGAGCCCTCGAAAAACGTAAAGCTTCCGTACGAAAAAACACATGAGCCTGCATGAAGCTTATTTTTAGGCCGTCGCGCCGACTTCGCGAACGCCGAAACAACGCCCCTGTCGCCCGTCAGCAGAACAACGAGCAAATCCGATTCGCCCGCCGGGGACGCTCTTAAAACAATACCGTCCGTAGTGAACGTCATTTGCTCACGTCCTTAATCAAGTCCGAAATTATGTATAAGCCCCTCGCGGTTGCGCCAGTCCTCTTTGACCTTGACCCAGCAGTGAAGATTGACCCTGCAGCCGAGGAATTTTTCAAGATCGATTCGCGCGCGGGTCGATATTTTTTTGAGCATCGCTCCGTTTTTGCCGATTATAATACCCTTGTGCGACTCCTTTTCACAGTAAATCGTAGCCTCGATATCGATAATCTCGCCGTCCTCGCGCTCTTTGAATTTTTCAATTGCGACGGCTGTTCCGTGCGGAATCTCGCAGTCGAGATTTTTAAGAAGCTTCTCGCGTATAATCTCGGAAGCCAGTACGCGTTCGGGCTGATCTGTAAGCGTGTCGTCGGGGAAAAAGTGTTCGCTTTCAAAGGCAAGAGCCATAAGCTCGTCCTTTAATTCGTCGAGTCCGTTCCCGTCCTTAGCCGACAGCGGAACTATCGCCTCGAATTCATAAAGCTTCGAAAACTCCAGAATTCTCGCCATTAAATCCGTCTTTTCGGGTATTAAGTCGATTTTATTTATCGCAAGCACCGCGGGGATTTTCTCGCGTTTGAATCTGTTGATAAGCTCAGTCTCCGCAGGGCGTATCTCACCCTTGGGTTCAACCACGAGCAGACACGCGTCGACTCCGGATATACTCTCGTCGACAGCCTGAACCATTTTCTCTCCGAGCTTTGTTTTCGGACGGTGAAATCCGGGCGTATCGGTAAATACAAGCTGTGTTTCGTTCTCTGTAAGAACGCCCATGATTCTCGTTCTCGTCGTCTGCGGTTTGGGTGAAACTATCGCCACCTTCTGACCGAGCAGACGGTTAAGTATCAACGACTTGCCCGCATTGGGGCATCCGACTATTGCAATAAACGCCGTTTTCGACGCTGCGGGGGATGATGTCATATATTAAAATTCTCCTGTGAAATTATTCGTCCATCGTATACGCGTTGCTTCCGGGCAGTCCGAGCTGAACGAGCACCGTCTCTTCCTTCTCTCTCATTCTGACAGCCTCAAGACCGCCGTTTACGTGGTCGTAGCCGAGCAGGTGAAGCATTGAATGAACTGTAAGAAACGCCATTTCGCGCTGTAAGGAATGCTCGAATTCCTTAGCCTGCTCCTCGGCTTTCTCAACGGAAATTACGATATCGCCGAGAACCTTTGCGCCCGTCTCGGGATTAACGTCGTAATTTGCGGTACCGTCCTCCTCGACTCTGCCGAGCGGGAACGAGAGAACATCCGTAGCGGAGTCGACGTCTCTGAACTGTTTGTTCAGTCTGTGAATCTCCTCGTTGTCGACGAAGCGTACGCTGATCTCTGCCGAATCGTGGAACTTCTCCATAACGAGAGTCGCGTTACAGCATCTTCTGATCAGCATTCTGATACCCGTAGGGATTTTAACCTTTTTCTGGTCGTTTGAAATGATAACCTTGATTTTCTCTTTCATTTTCTTTTTTTCGTCTCCTCGTGCTTTTCGTAAGCTTTTATTATATCCTGTACCAATTTATGTCTGACTACGTCCTTTTCGCTGAAGCGTACCGTCGCTATATCGTCGACGTTTTTAAGAATCTTCAGCACCTCAATAAGTCCCGAACGCTTGCCGTCGGGCAGATCGACCTGCGTGATGTCGCCGGTTACGACTATCTTCGAGCCGAAGCCGAGACGGGTAAGAAACATTTTCATCTGCTCGGGCGTTGTGTTCTGAGCCTCGTCCAAAATTATAAAGCTGTCGTCAAGCGTCCTGCCTCGCATATACGCAAGCGGAGCGACCTCGATGCATCCCTTTTCCTGATATTTCTGAAAATTCTCCGCGCCGAGCATGTCGAACAGCGCGTCGTACAGCGGTCTTAAATAAGGGTCAACCTTCTGCTGAAGATCGCCGGGGAGAAATCCGAGCTTTTCGCCCGCCTCCACTGCGGGGCGTGTGAGAATTATCCTTGTGACCTGTTTTGAGCGGAACGCCTTGACCGCCATCGCGACGGCGAGATACGTTTTGCCCGTACCCGCGGGGCCTACGCCGAAGACTATCGTATTATTCTTAATGCATTCAATATATTTCTTCTGTCCGAGCGTTTTGGGCTTAACGGGTCTGCCCTTTGTCGTAAGACATATGCTGTCCCCGGAAAGCTCGCCTAATTTATCCTCGTTTCCGTCCTTTACGAGAGAGATGACGTACCCGACGTTCTGTTCGTTGAGAGCTTCGCCGTTCGTGACGAGCGCGAGCAGTCCGTTTATCGCGCGCGAAGCCGACATGACGTTCTCCGCCTCGCCCGAAATCCTAACCTCACCGCCGCGGTTTACAACGGTGACGGAAAAGCTTTTCTCTATTGATTTTATATTTTCGTCGAACGAGCCGAAAAGACTGACGGCGTGTTCCATTTTGTCAATATCGATTGTGGTTTCAAACATCCGAATATATTTCTGTCCTTTTTATCCCTTTTTATATTATTATAGCACTTTAATTTTTTTTGTCAATAATTAATAGAATTTTTAATAAGTTTTGTTTGAAGGCAACAAAAATTCAATCTTCAAAAATTATACTTTGACGTACGATTTCTTTGTCGGTCAGAACGTATTTCCCGTCTATGGCGCAGATTCCGTTTTCGATTGAATAAGAAAGAGCGCGAGACTCTATTTCACACCCCGAAACCGTGTTTTTTTCATTTTTAAAATACTCGTACCCGGCAAGCAGAAGCAGACCCGACGAATCAAGGGGCGAATTGTCGGGCTGTAAAAACAAGAATCTGTCCGTCGCCGTGCCGACGGGAAGCGTAACTCCGTTTGCGGTCAGCAGACTTTCCGTTCTGCTTTTTTTATCGCAGTCCCGCATGATTCCGAACGGTATTTTAAGCCCGAAAAAACAAACGGAGCTTCGTGTTTTCATATCTTTAACCGAAAATCTCGGGTCGTTTTCGCCGACGCCCGTGCTCAGAAAATCGTTACGGCGGATTTCAACCCTGCCGTCCGCGTTCACCGCCCTCGCGCCGCCGCCGGTTCTCTCGACGGTTCCGCTTATCAGAAGCTGTCCTTTCAAAACGGCGCTTCCCACGCTCACAACCCCCTCGCCCGAATAGACCTCGAGACGGGTCAGAACACCGTCGCACGGTGCGACAATATTCGACGGGTTATCGTCAGTGTGCATATCGGGAGTTTTCACGCTCTCGCGTATCTCGATAAACGCACGGCTTCCGACGATGTTTACCGAGCACCATATAATATCGGGATTCGTCGCGGTAACCGAAGCCTGAACGCAGTCCACGTCTATATTATCCGCAAAAGCGCCGGGTTTAACGCCGTAGGACGAAAAAATGTCGAGTATCTGCTTATCGGTAAACGATTCGTTCCCCGAGACCGAAACGCTCCATATCATTGACGATAAAATAAAAACGAGAACGCACGAAATTATTGACGAAACGAGAAAAACGGCGCGCGAACGGTTATTGTAAATTATGACGGGCAGACCGCGCCGAGCCGTCACGCTGACGGTCATTCCCGATTTTTCGGCGGGTATATTTATTTTTCTAAATGAAATGAGAGAGGCTTTCGCCCTTGTCACGCCGTCGGAGGCTCTGACATCCCACAGTTTTATTCCGTTTGCGAAGCATAAATTTACGAATCTTTCCGAAAATCCGCCCTCGCACGTAAATTCAACATAGCCCAGCAAAAATCTTATAAGCTTTATAAGAAGCATTTTTTCACGCCCTTTAAGAAAAAGAAATATTCATAACATCGCCCTTTATTTCGATTCTGTCGTCGTCATACGAGCTTATTTCGAGTCCCTCGCCTTCGTATGTTATCACCGCGCCCGTCAGATTCAGTCGAATTCTGTCCGAATCATATTCGAGAACCCCGAGACAGCCCTCGGTCAAAATCTGATTTCTGCCGAAGAATTCTATGTGAAAATCATTCGTGACCTGCGTTGCGGGCATCTGCAATTCGTCGGCAAGGGCGCGCGTAATTTTTCCGCCGTGATTTTTTCTGTTTTCTCTTGACATAAGCATCCCTCCCCGAAAAAATATATGACGTTTCCTCATTGATTATCACGAAAACGCATAGAATATACCGGTGATAAAGATGAACAGAACGAAAAAAATTATAACCGCGCTTGCTGTTATCGCCGCCGCAGTCATATTGACTTTAAACGCCCAATCGGCGACATACGGCGCAAAACGGGGAATTTCAATGTGCTTTGAAACCGTGATACCGTCGCTTTTCCTGTTTTCGGTTCTGTCTGAAACTGCGTACGGACTCGGCGCTTTTTCGTCGGGCAGAACGGCTCGGGCGGCCGCGAAATTTTTAAACATCCCGGTTACGTGTATATGTGCCGTCGTTTTTTCGTTTTTAGGCGGATACCCCGTCGGAGTAAGGCTCATCAAAAAAGAATTCGACAAAAAAAATGCGGATGCGAAAACGGCTCAGCGTCTCATATCCTTCTGCGTAAACGCCGGGCCGGGCTTTATAATAAACACGGTCGGCGCTGCCGTATTAAATTCGGTTTTTTCGGGCGTCGCCGTGCTTGCTTCAACATTTATGTCGTCATTTATCACGGCGGTCGTTCTCGGTTTTTTATCTAAAAGAAAGGGCGGAATACATAGCTCCGGTTCGGCTTCGGAAAACACGGAAACGGCTTCGTTTTCGGAGGTTTTCACGTCCTCGGTTTCGAATTCGGCGAGGGCAATGATCTCGATTTCGGCGTGGATAATATTGTTCTCCGCACTCGAAAGCGTATTGTTTTCATATATAAAAAACGAGAGAATCGGGTTGTGGCTCCGCATGATTTTTGAGGTGACGGACGGCGTTTCGGCGGCGGAATCGATCGGGGGCGCGCCGTTATGCTCCGCGGTTACGGCGTTCGGCGGAATATGCGTTTTCATGCAGATATATCCCCTGCTTATTAAAATAAAAATCAAACCGTACATGTATTTCATCCCGAGAATTCTAAACGCCGTAAATTCGTACGCGGTATGCTCCGTTTTAATTAAGATTTTTCCGTCGGCGGTCAAAACCGCTTCATTAAATTCGTATAATTCGGCGTTTTCGTCCTCGGCTGTTTCTAATGCGGTTCTTCTTATCGCCTCGGGCGTGATGATAATGTCGGACTCGTTTTCGGACGTAAAAATTCTTCCGAAAAAGCACAAGTCGACATGATATGCTTGACTTTTTATAAAAATATATATAGAATTAATAAAGAATGTTTTTTAGTCGCCGGGCGGAAACGGAGGATTCGGTAATGAGCGAAAAACTTACGAATGTGAAAATCACCCCGCAGTGTATGTACTGCGCACGCGGAACGACGGCGGCGGACAACACCGTGCTCTGCCCGAAAAAAGGGGTCATGCAGCCGTTTTCGTCCTGCCGTAGATTCAAGTACGACCCGCTCAAACGCCAGCCCGATTTCAAAGAGGAAAAAATGGACTTCGACCCGGATGACTTCGTGCTGTAAAAAGAATATAAATATTCCCCGAGAATCGTTTTAGACAAACCGATTTTCGGGGATTCTTTTTTTAATCAAGCACCTTTTTTGCGTGCACTTTTATACATTCGAACGTTTCGTCGCTGATGTCGTGTTCCAATTTACACGCGTCCTCAGCGGCTGTCTCCTTGTCAACTCCGAGGGAGACAAACATTTTAGTGAGAAAAACGTGGCGTTCGTATATGTGCGACGCTATTTTGACCGCCTCGTCGGACAGTATGATATCACCGTCTGCTTCTACGGACACAAGTCCCTGTTCTTTAAGCTTTTTCATAACGACGCTTATCGTCGGCTTGGAATAGCCCATCTCCTCGGCAACGTCCACGGCACGGACATTGCTCTTTTTAAGCTTTAACATGTATATCGTTTCAAGATAGTTTTCAATTGATTCCCGAATCATAACAATCCTCCGAAATGCAATTATTTATCGTTCCAAACACAAACATTCTTTATGTAGGGGAAGATATCATCTTCCCGCATGAGACTTACGGTTTTTTCATTAATAAATTTGTGCTGACAATATAAAATCTCCGTTTTTTCGTCAAAAAAACACATTTAAAATTTTCTGCCTTTTCCTCGGGAGGACAATGTCTTCCCCTACATATTTTGTTTACGCTTTGGAATCTAAATTGTTGTTTATTTTGTATCACATAACCCCTTGTACTCTGTAACATCTAAAAGTTTACATCTGATTACAAGTATGGCTGTGTTTAACAAGGATCGAGAACTCTGGCAGACTGTCTAATGTCAAGTTTGAAGACGCAGTTACACACTGTCATACGCCGTAAGGCTTGTAAAGTTATAGGTGTTACAGGGTACTCGTTATGCAACTTTTCAATTCAGTCCTCATCCTGCTCATAACCGCGCTGAATCTGCTCGATCGAACCTTTAAGCAGACAATTGTCATCATCTATACGATAATCACGGTAATCCCAAATTATATCGTTTCCGAATTCCGTCGTAATTTCAAAATCCGACTTACCGTCACGGTCTGTCTTATTAATAATATTCAAAAGCTCATCTGCGGGCATATCATCAATTATACCCAGCCCCTCACCTTCAATAACTTTCGGATATGCGCGTCCCCGGTGCTTCGGCATAGGCTGAATATCCGTAAGAACGATGTCAAACTCCTGCTCACAGCCGAAATCATAAATCATTTTAAGATGCTCGCCGCATTGAAGAGACATAGACGACAGCTTAACCTCCCGCATCAGCGGAGAAGCTCCGTCGTATTCAATATCGGTTTCATATACCGTGCCTTTGTATTCAATATTAAAAAGATGATAAGCATTCGTCCGAAAACTCGCGAGTATAACATATCCGAGCTGTGCAAGAGTAGAATTCGAAGACACCTCAAATACCCGGTAGATTTTATTATCACAGTTTTCATATACGACCTTAAATGTATATACTTCTGCGCTCATTTTTTTCACCCCGTAAAATTATTATTATTCCGGTACGGCGTCGGCGTGCGAGACTACGTGCGCGCTCAGCTTTACCGCCTTATCGAGTGCGGATTCGATATTTCCGCCCGACAAATATTCCGTCACAAACGCCGCCGAAAAGCTGTCGCCCGCGCCGACCGTCGAAACGACCCTGACATTTTCGCCCTCATGATAATATTCTTTTTTATTTTGAGAAGCATAAACGTACGCGCCGTCGGAGCCGAGCGTTATTATTATAAGCTTTATATTTTTATAACTTGACGAAATTAATTTTGAAGCCTCGGCGCAGTCGGTTATTTCACTGCCGAAAACGGTATTCATAACGCAGCCGAGCTCCTCACTGCTGATTTTTACAATCGACGCGTTTTCAAGACAGAGACGAATACTCTTTTCATTATAAAACGGCTTACGTATATTCAAATCGCAGAAAATCTCTTTGAATTTAACTTTTTTAAGAATCTCTTTTATGGTTTCGACGTTGTTTTCGCTGCGCTGAATGAGCGTTTCGAAACAGAAAACGTCAAAATTATTATTTTCAATATTTTTATCAAATTGTATATAATCGTACGCCGAGTCTTTAACAATATCGTAATTCGGAACCTTATTTTTATCGAGCGTGACAAGACATCTGCCCGTCGGACTGCCGTTTACTGTCTGAATGTAATCGTCCTTTATCCCGAATCCGCGGGCGATTTTCATGGCTTCTACGCCCAATTCGTCGTCCCCGACCGCTGACAAAAGATAAGACTCTGCGCCCAAACGTGCGCAGTGCGCGGCGAAGTTAAACGGCGCGCCGCCGATACATTTTTTGTCCTCGTAAACGTCCCATATAATCTCGCCGAAGGAGAGAATTTTCATTTAATCACACCCGATAAATTTTCCGTCTTTATTTTCGACCTTTTTAATATACTCCGTGCTCTGCTTCAAAAACGCCTGCGTGTCGAACGCCTCGTTTTTAAGACTGTTCTGCACGATTATGCCGTCGGAAACCATCAGAATCAGCCATGTTATATAGTCCGCGGATACCGCGCTTGTCCGTTCGGCGATTTTTGACGAAATCAGCTTTTGAAATTCCTCGTAGCGATTGACGAGTTTTAATCTTATCTCCTCGTCGCCGAGAAGCGCCGCTTCGATCAGATGAAGCCTCAATGCGGAGGAGGCAATATTTCTTTCGATAACGTAATTTACAAGACGGTGGGGAGACGTATCCTTTTCCTTATTCTCCGTCCACGCTATCAATTCGTTCCACTGGCGCGAAAGATAGCGGTTTGTAACGTCAAACAAAATCTCGTTTTTGCTTTTATAGTAATAATACAGCGTGCCCTTGGATATACCGGCGTTTTCGGCTATTTTTGCGAGCGTGACGTCCGAAAACGGCATTTTCATCAAAAGCTCCTCTGCTGTATCCAATATTATTTCATTTATATTCTCCGGTCTCTGCGCTGCCATAAGCACCTCTCCTGCAAAATATCAATTAAACTATACCACGATTAAGGCGTGTTGTCTACAATTAAATGTCCGTCAATCAACATATACAAAAATAATGTTAATTTTTATGGTTTTTCATTTAAAGTATTGACAATGCGATAAAACGGGCTTATACTAAAGTCAACATGTCGGTTATGTGACCGACATTCTTTAACAAAGTCGGTTATATAACCGACTCAAAGCCCTGTTACGGGTCAGCAAATGAGGCTTATTTTATGAATATTTCATCAATCAACAAAAAACTGAAAAAGGCATTCGGAGGAAAATTCAGCGCGCTCGAGCAGAACGGCTCCGTTTTCGTCCGGGGCGAAAGCTCCGACTGGAGCGAGATTGTCTCGGCGTGCCAGACGGCGGCAAAAAAATTCAGCAAAACCCACGTCGTAAACGACATTCTTTACACGGGTAAAGCTCCCGAGCCCATGCGTATTCCGTCCGTAAAAGACGATTCGCTCGACGGCAAGGCTCCCGACGTTCTCATTATCGGAGGCGGAATTTCCGGCGCGTCGATTGCAAGAGAGCTTACAAAGTGGAAGCTTGACGTTCTGCTCGTCGAAAAGGAGCCGGATCTCGCGCTTCAGGCTTCGGGACGCAACGACGGCGAGGTTCACCCCGGAATCGACCTCGGAAAAGGCTCGCTCAAGCACAAATACATCCGCCGTGCAAACCGTATGTACTCAGACGTCTGCCGTGAGCTTGACGTTCCGTTCAAACGCGTCGGTCAGTACGTTCTGTTCCGTTCTTCGGCGTTAAAGCCGCTTATATATCTGTATGCTTTTTGGAGAAAGAAGCACGACGGAATCGAGGACACTGTGATAATTTCGGGCAAGGAGCTTCTCAAACGTGAGCCGAAGCTCAGCTCCGAAACAAAATTTGCGATGTACTCCCCGAGTGCCGGATGCGTCTGCCCGTACGGACTTACAATCGCTTACGCCGAAAACGCCGTGCAGAACGGCGCGCAGGTAAGTCTTAATACCGCGGTGCTTTCGATGGACGTATCGTCACACAATATTTTAAGCGTAAAAACAAACCGCGGAGTGATTTTCCCGAAGCTCGTTATCAATGCGGCGGGCGTTTTCGCCGAGGATATAGCCTCAATGGCTGACGACAGATTTTTCTCGATCCACCCCAGGCGCGGTACGAATTCAATTCTCGACCAAAAAGCCGGGGCGTACATGCATTCGATAGCCTCTGTAAAGGATCTTAATATTCACGGGAAAAATCATTCTAAAGGCGGAGGAATACTGCACACCGTGCATGATAATCTGCTCATAGGTCCCGACGCGGTGGAAACAGCCGAAAAGGAAAACACGCAGACGAACGCCGAGAGCATTAAAACCGTATTTGACAAGCAGACGCAGACGATGCCCGAGCTTTCAAAACGCGACATAATAACATACTTCACGGGAGTCCGCGCGCCGACGTTCGAGGAGGATTTCATCCTCGAGCCGGGCAGAAATACGAAAAATCTGATTCACGTTGCGGGAATACAGTCTCCCGGACTCACAACGGCTCCCGCAGTCGCAGTCGACATGGCTCTGCTTGCGGTCGATATGCTCGGAAAATCAAATACAATTGAAAAGAATACTAATTATAATCCGATACGCAGGGGAATTCCCGTTCTGCGCGAAATGGACGATGAGACAAGGGAGAAAATGATTGAAAAAAATCCCGACTACGGAGAGATTATCTGCCGGTGTGAGCAGATAAGCAAGGGCGAGATTCTCGACGCGTTAAAATCCCCGATATGCGTGCCGACGGTTGACGGCATCAAAAAACGCGTGCGCCCCGGAATGGGACGCTGTCAGGGAGGCTTCTGCTCTCCGCTCGTTACGAAAATAATCGCCGATTTTCTGTCCGTTCCTCTTTACGAGGTCAGAAAATCCTCTGCGGAGTCGGTAATAAATTTCGGTGAAACAAAGAAAAATGAGGGAGGCGATGAAGCATGACGACAGAAAGCTGCGACGTACTCGTTGTCGGCGGAGGTCCTGCGGGACTTGCGGCGGCGGTCAGCGCACACGACAGCGGAGCAAAGGTGCTCTTAATAGAACGCGAAGCGCGTCTGGGCGGAATACTCAAGCAGTGTATTCACGACGGCTTCGGACTTCACCGCTTCGGCGAACAGCTTTCGGGCCCCGAATACGCGGAACGTTTCGAGGACGAACTTTATAAAAGAAAAATCGAATACAGAACTCTTACATTCGTTACAAAAATCGAGAAAAAAGAAAACGGACGCTTTACCGTACACACCGTCGGACGAAACGGAGTTTCCGTTCTCGATACAAAATCGCTTATTCTCGCAACGGGCTGCCGTGAGCGAACCGCGAAGCAGGTATTCATACACGGCACACGCCCTGCGGGAGTTTTCACCGCGGGAACAGCCCAGCACTTTACGAATATTCTCGGACTCATGCCCGCAAAAAAATGCATTATACTCGGCTCGGGAGATATCGGACTCATCATGGCGCGCCGTCTGACGCTTGAGGGTGCGCAGGTTCTCGGCGTATATGAGGCAAAGCCTACGCCGTCGGGACTTACGAGAAATCTTCATCAGTGCCTTTACGATTTTGATATTCCTCTTCACCTCTCGCACACGGTCACGCGCGTTTTCGGCGTTGACAGGCTTGAAGCGGTAGAAATCTCAAAGGTTGACGAAAAAATGACACCCATCCCCGGCACCGAGACGATTGTCGAATGCGACGCTCTTATTCTTTCGGTCGGACTGATTCCCGAAAACGAGCTTGCCGAATCAATAGGCGTTAAGCTTGACCCGAGAACAAAAGGCCCCGTCTGCGACGGACAGTGCATGACGAGTATAGACGGAGTTTTCTCATGCGGAAACGCGCTTCACGTAAACGATCTGGTCGACTACGTATCGCAAAACGCCGAACAGGCGGGAAAATCGGCGGCGGAGTATTCGAATAAGGAAAGAAGGTTTGTCGGGATAAACCCGGGAGACGATCTTCTCTACGCGGTTCCGCAGAGGCTTAATATTAATGCGGACAACGGCAAAACCGATTTGTATTTCCGAGTTAAAAACGACGAAAACAACTGCGTTCTTCACATATTGTGCGGCGGAAAAGAAATTCTTAAGAAAAAATACGCGTTCATGCGTCCGCCCGAAATGGAAAATCTCACGATAGATTTTAACTCATGCAATTTAAACGAAAACAGCAAAATTGAACTCAGGCTTGAAAGACTCGGGAAAGGAGACGGTGTAAAATGACAAAAGAACTGGTTTGCATCGTCTGTCCCCGTTCCTGCAGAATGACCGTTTCCGCTGACGGAAACGAAACAGTCGTTACCGGAAACTCCTGCAAACGCGGAAAGGATTTTGCCGTAAGGGAAATGACGGATCCGCGCCGTACCGTCTGCACGACGGTCAGGACGAGCTTTAAATACGCACCTGTTCTGCCCGTGCGCGTTTCGGCTCCGATACCGAAAAACAGAATTTTTGATTTAATGCATGAAATTAACAGGATAACCGTTTCCCAAAAAATCGGACGAAACGATATCGTCGTAAAAAATATTCTCAATCTCGGCGTCGATTTAATATCGACAAGCAATGTTTTAAAGCACGAAAACAACTAATGACAAAGGGGGAATTTCCCAATGGAACAACCGCTTGTGCTGACATTTGATATCGGCACGCAGAGCGCGCGGTGCCTGCTCGTAAACAAATACGGCGGATTTGAAGATATGGAACAGAAAAGATATGAGGTTCCTTATATTTCAAAACAGCCCGGATATGCGGAACAGTCGCCCGGCTTTTATTTTGATGTCATTTCCGAAATGTCAAAAACGCTGCTTGAGCGAAACAGTGACAAAACGGAGCGGATAATCGCAGTCAGTCTGACATGCATACGCGACACGGTGCTTTGCCTTGACAAGAACAGGCGTCCGCTTCGCGATATAATACTGTGGCTCGACGAACGCGAGGCAGACGACGAGGGTCAAATCCCGCCGTTAAAACGCGCTCTGTTCGCTTTGGTCGGAATGGAGGAATCCGTCAGCATTCTTTACCGCGCGTCCGCGTCGAACTGGATAAAACAGAACGAACGCGGTCTGTGGGAGAAAACAGATAAATACGTAATGCTGTCGGCTTATCTCAACTATCTTTTGACCGGGAAGCTTAAGGATTCTACGGCAAACATGATAGGTCACGTGCCGTTTGATTATAAAAACAGATGCTGGATGAAGCCCGGTTCGCTTACAAGATGCGTTTGCGACGTCGAGCCCGAAAAGCTGTGCGAGCTTGTCCCTTCGGGCGCGGTCATAGGCTCTGTTACCGACGAGGCTTCAAAAAAAACAGGGATCCCCGCAGGGCTTCCGCTTATCGCGACAGGCTCCGACAAGGGCTGCGAAACGCTCGGAATGTCCGTAATCAAACCCAACCAGGCGGCAATTTCATTCGGAACAACGGCGACATTGCAGATGGCGGTCAAGGACTATTTCGAGCCCCAGCCGTTCATGCCGGCGTACCCTGCCGTTCCTAACGATATGTACAACCCCGAATTCGAGGTGTTCAGAGGCTTCTGGTTGATATCGTGGTTCGTAGAGCAGTTCGGAGCCGCCGACAGGGCGGAGGCTGAAAAACAGGGAATGAGCGTCGAGAGATATCTTGACGAAAAGATAAAGGATATCGAGCCCGGCGCGGGAGGACTTATTTTACAGCCGTTCTGGACTCCGGGCATTACGAATCCGAGAGCCAGCGGAGCGATTGTCGGATTTTCCGATTTTCATACGCGCTACCACATGTACAGAGCCGTTATCGAGGGTATATGCATGGAGCTGTATCACGGACTCGACACAATGCAGAAGCGTTCAAAGCTTACGGTCAGCGAATTGTACGCGGGCGGCGGCGGAACGAGCAGTCCCGTCGTCTGTCAGATTGCCGCCGACGTTTTCGGTCTGCCCGTTCACCGGATTCAGACGCATGAGGCGTGCGCGGTCGGATGCGCCATGTCCGCGTTTATTTCAAAGGGCGTTTACAAGGATTACGAGGATGCCATTTCTCACATGGTACAGAAAAAGGACGTCTTTATTCCGAACGAAAGAAACCACGGGATTTATATGAAAATATATAATAAGGCGTATTCCCGTCTTGCTTCAAAATTAAAATCGATAGAAAAATATTTACATAATTTTCAAACAGGAGGACATTAAATATGAGTACGAAACCGTATAAGGGCTTTGAACCCAAATGGATGCTTACGCGCGCACCGGAGGACAGCTACCGCTCGATTTTCCGCTGGGGCGACCCCGATTTTTTCAAATATCCGAAGGAGAGTCTTTATAAGTACGTTAAACAGCGCTGTAATTTAAAAGACGAGCAGTTTATGCAGTACAACGACGACCTCGGCATGGAGAGTGTCAATCTCGGTAAAGAGCATGCTCCCAAAATGGATAAAAAGCACGTAAAGGCTATTGCCGAAATTGTCGGTGAAAAGAACGTTTCGCAGAGCGATTACGACCGTCTCGCCGTTTCGTACGGTCAGACAATGTACGATCTTCTTCGCGTACGCCATCACAGATTCGATTCCCTCCCCGATCTCGTCGTTTTCCCCGAGAACAGCGAGCAGATTGAAAAAATCGTCGATTACGTCGTTAAAAATAAGATTCCGCTTTACGTTTACGGAGGCGGTTCATCCGTTACGCGCGGAGTAGAGCCGATAAACGGCGGAGTTTCGCTCGACATGAGACGTAACTTCAACAAGGTTCTGCGCTTCAACGAAACGGATCAGACCATCACCGTTCAGGCGGGTATGTCGGGTCCGAAGCTCGAGGAAACGCTTCAGAACGCGCAGACGCTTTTCGGAGCAAAGCGTGCATACACATGCGGACATTTCCCGCAGTCGTTCGAATATTCCTCCGTCGGCGGATGGACGGTAACGCGCGGAGCCGGTCAGAACAGCACGTATTACGGCACTATCGCGGATATCGTCGTTTCACAGAAATACGCAACCCCGATAGGCAAAATCGAGACAAGCCATTACCCGAGAGAGGCTACGGGTCCGAACATCAATCAGATAATGATGGGCAGCGAGGGCACGTTCGGCGTTCTTACAGAGGTTACTCTTAAAATATTCCGCTGGATGCCCGAGAACAGAAAACGCTTCTCGTATATGTTCAAAGACTGGCCGACCGCAATGAAAGCCGCGCGCGAGATGATGCAGTGCGAGTGCGGATTCTCCTCTGTATTCCGTCTCTCCGACCCGGAAGAAACGTCGCTGATGCTTCATCTTTACAACGTTGACGAAACGCCTCTCGAGCCCATGCTCAACAAGCTCGGCTACAAGGATTTCGAACGCTGTCTGTTCTTAGGCTTCACCGACGGCGAAAAGGGATTTTCAAAGAACGTTGCGCGCAATATTATGAAAATAGCGGTAAAGCACGGCGGTATCCCCATGACCGGATACGTCTGCAAGGGCTGGGAAAAGGGCAGATTCAACGACCCGTATCTCCGCGACACGCTTATGGATTTCGGATTCATGATCGATACGCTCGAATGTACCGTCAACTGGTCTAACATGGCGCGCGTTCACCGCGAGGTGCGCGAGGTCTGCCACAAGCTTCCGAATACTATCGTAACGACTCACATGTCACACTGCTATCCGCAAGGCGCAAACCTCTACTTCATATTCATGACGAAGATGCAGGACGAGGAGGAGTTCAGAGCATATCATGCGACAATTCTCGACGCGATTCAGAAGAGCGGAGCGGCAATCAGCCACCACCACGGCATCGGCAAGATGTTTGCGCCGTGGCTTGAGGGATATCTCGGTGAAAAGGAATACGGAATCATCCGCACGCTCAAGGATTACTTCGACCCCGATTACCTCATGAATCCGGGCGGAACGATAGGTCTTGACTTAAAGCCGGAGGATAAAAAATTCCTGCGCGAGCATAAGGAATATATCGAAGAGGATAATTAATTTTAACAATATAAAATAAAGCGACGGGTCTGTAAAGCTGTTTTACAGACCCGTATTTTTTATAATGCCGTTCCTTTTTCCGGAACAAAAAATTTACTCATGTCGTTATTTTCAAGCTTTAAAAGCGCGGTTTTGTTTTTTATTCCGCCGCCGTAGCCCGTCAGACTCCCGTTCGAGCCGACGACCCTGTGACACGGGACAATAATGCAAATCGGATTCCGGCCGACCGCGCCCCCGACCGCCTGCGCGGACATCTTTTCAATCCCTCTTTTTTCGGCGATAATTTTCGCAATGTCGTTATATGTTAAGGTTTCGCCGAACGGAATCGAGCTGATTATGTCAATAACTTCTTTTCTGAAAGGCGTTAAATTCTCAATTAAGTATTTCGGCGTAAAATCGGGATTTTTACCGCTGAAATAAATGTCGAGCCATTTTGCGGTTTCCCAAAAAACAGGCAGTTCTTTTTCTTCGCAGTTTTCAACGTGCTTCGACGAATCACGGGAGCCGGAAAACCATAAGCCCGTTAAAAACCCGCCGTCGCTGTTCATGATTAAATCATCAAACCCGTCGGGCGTTTTATAAATATATTTGTAAACCGTAAAATCATCTCCCGAATTTTTATAAATTTTCTAAGTACTCAATAGCTTCAAACACGGTTGAAAAAGTTTTACTGCTTTTCGAAAGCCAAATGTTTCTTTCATCTGTATCTTCTAAAGAAGGCAAACCGTCGGGCAAAAGCTCTTTCAAAACTCTTTTTGCATTTTCATTTGCAGTTTTATATCTTTCCGCTATCTTGGCAGTAGAAATTCTGTCACCTTTTTCATAGGCGGGCTCTTTTGCAATAACGCTTTTCAAAATATTGATTTTATCCGACTCGGTCTCAATAGCAGGAGCAAAATACTTATAGTGAAGCATCAGCCAATATTCAATGCACGCCGTTGTTATCAGAAGTCTGACTCGTATATTCGGCTTTTTTCTCAACCGCCTGAGTTCATTTATAATTTTTTGTCTCGATTCAATTTTATTTATATCTTTCTTTTCAACATCATAAAAAAACCATATTTCGTCCGTAATTTCCGCATTGTTTTTATACGTTGCGTCATTTTTGAATTTTTGTTTTGCATATTCAAACAATCCTGTGCTTTTAGGCTTTTTAATGACAGCGACATCTTCAAAACGTTCTTTCAAAAAATCCGAATAGGCTTGCTCGCTTTCGCCCTCGCAAAAAACGTATATATGAGATTTTGACTTTTTTGTTTTTCTCGGCATTATTCTATCTCCTCGATTTCGATATCGGGTGTCGCGCCGTATTTTCCGGCAAGATACCCTTTGCGAATATTGTCAGCCGTTTTCGTTGAAAAGTCACTGATACCGTACAGTTCGCTTGTTCCGTCTTTTCTGTTTTTGTCAACAAAATACAATTGATCTTTCCTTAAAATATCCATATTCAAAAGCTCTGTATTGTGAGTTGTAAAAATAAGCTGAGCTCCGTTAGGATTTGTATTTTTGCTTTGAAACTTCGCAACAATATAATTTACAAGCATAGGATGAAGCTCTTTTTCAAGTTCATCTGCAAGTACAATGCCTCCCTTATTTAATACGGATTCAATAGCAGGGGCTATTGACATAAGCTTTCTTGTTCCGTCAGATTCATCTGACAATTCAAGTGTAAACAATGTCTTGTTTCCGTCCATTTTCACTCCGTTATGATAGGATATTGCTTTGACTTCGCTTTTTTGCAGACCAATCTCCGATACATTTGAATTTTCTTTTAAACTTTGCATAAATGAGATCAATGCACTTCTTAAACCTTCGGGAATATCTTTTGAAGTTGCAGGCTCATTGACTTCTTTGTCTTTAAATTCAAATTCCATTTTTTCAATACCGAGATCCGCAGCCTGTGCATATTCGGAAATTGCGGAGAGCATATTTTTATCATTTGAATACTCCAACAGCTGCTTTGGTATATCCGTATAATCCCTTGAAAAGAAAACATACTCTCTAAACCATTTCATTGCCCTCATGCAATCGGTATCATTCATTGTACATGCAACCGAAAAAAACAATTGGTTAGGTGCAACCGCTTCGCTTATCATTTTTCTTTTAGTTTTATCTTCGGTAAAGGAAAACTCTTGTTCTGTTCTTATAAACACAGTAGCTTTTTGTCCTTTGGGGGCATGATACAAATATTCAGAATAAATTTTTTCTTTCGTTGCAGAAAATCCGTATATATATTTCACATCATCCAACACATAAGTGAATTCAAAAAAGGTGGGTTCATCCTTTGAATAATCGTTAAGTAAAAAAGGCTTAACCGGAATTTGAGCATTTTCATGTTGAGTTCGCTGTGCATTTTTTATAAACTGTACAGCTAACCAAAATGCACGAATAATATTGCTCTTTCCGCCTCCGTTTTTTCCGTATATCGCAGCGGACGGTATCAGTTTCAGGGAAGCATACGATATTAAACTGTTTTTCAGCCGACCTAACCCCATAGCTTCCATTGAAAGCACAGCTTCATCTCTAAACGATCTGTAATTGCCGAACTTAAATTCAATCAACATACATTTCACCTCTTATATTATTAGTATACACCGCTTTATTAAGAAATTCAACGAGAAAAAATTGTTTTTTTAATTTTTTGCCGTCAATTTATTATGTTTTGCATCTTTTTTTAATTTTTTTGCAATCTATTCTCTTCTTTGATAAAGCACAAAAGGCTGAAATATTCCCCCTCCGGTTGAATCCTTTTCAACTATCAAATTATTGTTTCGGGATAAATATTGATATATAATAAAACCACAATAGCTATTGATTATTTTTCGAGGTGAGTATATGAACATTTATTTCGGCGAAAACTTAAAAAAATTGAGAAAAGAAAGAGATTTAACGCAGGAGAATCTTGCCGACTTTCTCGGCTTGACATTTCAGGCGGTCAGCAAGTGGGAACGCGCAGAGGGCTATCCCGACATTACCGTACTGCCGGATATCGCTTCTTTTTTTGACGTATCCGTTGACGATCTGCTCGGAATTAATCAGGCAAGAAACGAAGAGAAACTGTCATCTTTGATTAAAGAATACGACAGTCTGTCAAATGAACAGTCAAGAAAAGAAATGCTGAAAAAAATGAAGCAAATCTCTTCAAATGATTTCAGAGTTTTGCTTCGGGAATTAGGATATCTGGTTCATTTCGGCGATTTAAAAGAAAACGGCGCAAAAATTAAAGCATTGTATGATTATATTCAAAAGAACTGCAATGTCGACAGGATTAGAATTTCCGCAGCAAGACACATAATTATTTTTTACTCCGAACTCTCAAAGTCGGATGATTCTCTTGTCCCGTTTTCCGATGTCGAAAAAATGATTGAGGATATGCCTCACATGAGAGACGGACAGGAGTTTACAGCGACATGTCTTTACCCGAAAAATCATCCGGATTACTACGGCAAAATTCAGGACGCTATTGAAGAAAGCATAAAATTAACGGACACAATCGTCAGTCATTATTACCGTTACGATGATAACTTTACTGTTGACTATAAAATTACAATGCTCGGAAAAATCATAGATATCAAAAATATGATTTACGATGACGGAAACTACGGAGAACAGTGGCTTCAGGTTATTTACAATCACGGAGCAATGGGCTATTTGTATTTCCAAAACGGAAACGAAAAATTATCACTCATCTTTTTAAAAAAGTGTGCCGAGCTTGCGGTAAAGTTCGACGAAACGGACAGGTATACAGAGATGAACTCTATGCTGTTTAAGGGCAGAATATTCGACAAATATAAGCTCGGCACGCCGTTCAGTGCGGCGGAAAGAATGAAATATCTGTTTGAAGAAAAGTACCCCTTGACGGATGAATTTAAGAATACAAAGGAGTTTAAAGAAATAATAGATATTTTGCAAAAATGACGAGGTAATGTAAATCAGAAAACTGTATATAAACGTCGGATATTTTATCTGCAACAGTAGAAATTATTAGGGATTATTAATCCAGAAAGTAAGATAAAATCTCACATTCTCATCTACAACAGTAGAAATTATTAGGGATTATTAATCATATTCCGCTCGCAATGCCGATACTGCCATCTACAACAGTAGAAATTATTAGGGATTATTAATCTGATCTGATATCGTATTCGCAAAGTCTGATCTACAACAGTAGAAATTATTAGGAATTATTAATCCCTTGGATTGTTATAATTCACAAATTTATCTTTGGCAATTTGTTAAGCATCAATAAAAAATATAAGCTTATAGACTAATAATCCCTTTCAATTTATAATTATATCATATTCAGACTGAGGTTTGCAAATTTTATTTTACAATTAACAAATCCGTATCCTCATTTCTTGCATATCCGTATTTTTCGACTCTGCAGGAATTGCTGAGATTAAAAATATATACACTGTCAGTTTGGTCAAATTGTTTTAGCCATTTATTATCTAAATCTGTAACAATGTTATTTAAGATCCGTTCGCTGTTATCAATTTCATATACGGAATATCGGAGCATATGCCCAAACTTTTTGATATATTTATTGAATCTTGCTCTTTTTTATCATTGCTTATATCATAACTAATAATAATCAATTCGGTCACCTATTTCAAATACCGGAAATTTTTCCGGAGGAAGTTCTTTCATAAATGCACGATAAAATCATTTAATTGAGATATAGCTAAAGGCTGTTCGCTCATCTTTGCGTGTATTTAAGCCATTCGGCATTAGTTATACTAAGTTTTGTTTTATTAAGCATATCGTCCGGAGTGTCTTTTAACACATTTATTGCCCAAAGTGCTTTTCTTGCAATGTTATATGCACCGTTGGCGTCGGCATCGCAAGGCAAGGCGGCATTTGTTCCTTTATAATTACGACTGTCATAGAACTCACCGTTTTCATTTGCAACAGGCGAAATGAGGTAGTCATCTTCCGGTAATGTGCTGCCGGTAATACTGTTTCTCATTTGAAGTGTTAATGAAAGAAGCTTTATCAATCGCTTGTAAAAATCAGCATTGGAAATGCTTAAAATAGAATTCTTAAGTTTCCCCTTATAATCAATGCCGAATTCGTTAAACAATGATTTGAATTCATCGGTAAGAACAATTTGCTTATTGTCCCACATATTATTCTTTTCTTTGTTTCGGAAGGTTAAAATCCTGCTTGAATTAGTGCAAACAGTCCAGGATTTTTTGAAATCTGAATTGCATCTCGGGAATTTACTATAATCAATGCAGAACTCAAACATATCGGTATTTGCATTATATTTAATATCATCAATTGTTTCGAATAACTTTTTCGCTTCCGGCACGCTTGTGTATTTTGGCTTCAAAAGATTAACAAAACCTGTTACCGGGTCTATTTTACTTGTATCCCACGCAGGAACATAAAAAATAATGCCGTTTTGCTTAGCCTTATTTACACCGTCAAACTTTTTCGTAAGCTGATATGCTCTTAAAAGTCCGCCGTCTTCTGTTGGGTTCGCCTTTTTATCTATAAGCAAATTGAGTTTTGAAATAAGCATGTTTTCAAATTTTTGATAAACTTGCTTTTCAACAGGAAATCTGCCGCGCTTAAAGCCAAAGTTCAAATCTTCCATAGCAATAACAGCGTCATATTTAACGACTAATTGACAAATTTTGTGAACAACCTGACTGATATAGCCTTCTTTGAGTTCCTTTATATTCTCGACAGATGTCCAGTTTTTTCTTGCTTTATCTCTTTCCTTTTCCTTTGTATCCAAAAGCTTTTGATAATCGACTCTGTGTTCGTTATCACTGATTATTTCATTAAGCGACATTTGCTCAACTATTTCACCGTTTGAATTAATGACGCTTATATAAATCAGGTTTCTTTCGCCGCGGTCAATGCCGATAACATAATTATCATCTTTATATTTAATCGCCTTACGAACATCATAGTTCAAAAGTTTCTGACCGTGTGCCTTAAAGTTGATTGTAATAGGCACGTGAAGTGAAAATTGCCTTTTGGTAAATCTTTTATCTTTAATGATGTCATACTCAAAAACGCTTTCTTTTTTCTCGTTATCAGGATTTTTGTTTTTTATCGGTTGATTGGCATTGTGAGTTATTTTCTCCTTGTCATTTATACTTGCTTCACGGTAGAACATCTCGGCTTCGCAGTTGAGCTGGTATACTACATTTGATAAGTTTCTCTCGTCAAAAAGCATTTTGAAATACAAAGTATGTAAATTAGGAGTTCCTTTGCTGTAATTTGAAAAGTCTTTATTGTAGATTTGGAAAAGATAGATATATCCGTTGTCTACAAGTTCCATAATTTGCTTTTTTGAAATATCATCATAGCTAATTTGATATGCCTGTGATTTTACATCATCTAAAAACTCTTTGTAGTTTTTGTATTCAGAGGCATTTTTAAAGGTGAAGTTATATGAAGAATAGAATTCTTGTGCACGGCAGATATAATATTGGATATACTTGCATAAGTCATCTTCTGAAAAATTTTCACTTGATGTTGAAAATGTTTTTTCTTTTCTTATACGATTTATGTTTTCAGGAAGATAGGTGTTTCTAAGGTTTTCCAATATGATATTTTCTCCTGCATGTATTCCGGTTTTTTCTTTTCTTCCGTTCTTTTTTACGGTCACTCCATCAATAACAAGAAGATTTGGGATATCTTTTGATGAATCAGCAGCTTTTTGATAAATAATCTTTTGCAACATATCTTCTTCGTTGGTTGGTGAATTGTATTTTTTGGGTATATTGTTTTTTAATTCTTTATCCATAATTGCAAGATAGTAATTATCACCATCTCTAAGCAATTGTGCAGAATTTGCAGATTCGTTTCCTAATGCCCAACCGTTTAAGAAAGTGGGATTGTCAAAGTTCAATTTAATTTTATCTTTGGAATAAGGCTTTTGGGTAATATAGTTTCTAACCTTATCGAAAAGCCTGTCAATATCTGCTATTGAGTCATAATACGAAGTGAATTTGCCGTAAAAAAGTTCATCCTTGTTTTCTTCTTTGCCTGTGCCGTTTAACGGTTTTGCAAGATGCTGAAAATCCTTTATTGCGTCAAGCAGGTTTTTAACTGACTCTGTTGCTTTTTCATTTTTATAAAGCCTTTTATCGTAGTTTTTTTCATAATCGGATTTCAGCAATTCCTGTGCCTGCGAATAAGTTTCTTTTATTTTGCTGTTACATTCACTGATTGAGGAAATATACCAATCGGTTATTTCGTTGCCGTTTTCGTTGCCAAAGTTTTGAAGTTCAAAAAGAGAAAAGCTTTTTATTGCTTTATATACCTTATCTCGTTTTTCAATATATTTATCAATTTCTGTTTTGCTTGTTACGGGATGCAATGCCTCGTATTTCTCGTTCCAGGCTGAGCGTAATACATTCCAAGAGTTAAATGCACCGTTTGAAATGTCAGTAATGGACACACCTGATTTTACAAATATTCCATCGGCATTATAAGTGTTTAATGATTTCAAAAGCTCTGTCAGCAAATCAATATCACCAATGTGGCTGTTATAATAATCTTCAATCGCAAGCAACACTTCGTTATCCGAATTGAATTTCTCGGGAATGAACGACACGCTGTCCTTTTCGCTCAAGATTTGCTTATATAAAGGCTTCATCAATGGCAATCTTTTTGATTTTTCGTTTTTTGCATCCTGCTGGTTATAAAGATTTATGCATTCATTTAGACCTTGGATTTTAGTTTTGTCAGAGCAAGCATATCCGCCAATCATAGAATTATAAATATCAATGCCCGATTGAGCTAAAACAAATTCAAAATAATCAACAGAAAAAATATCTTCAATATTTCTGCCGAATATATTATATAAATCTGTGTTCAGCTTTGTGATAGTTTCATAAGAAAGATTATTGAATACTTTTTGAAATCTTTTTACATTATCCAAAAAGCGAGGAAGATTGTCATTTATGCAACGATAAGCTATTGCAGTTGATTTTTCATCGCTTGAATACATATTTTCCCGATTGGTATTAAAGCCTTTGAAATATGTTGTAAAGCTTCTAAAGCACTCAACTGTTTCTCTCTCATCTTCATCCGTTAAAAAAGCCGGTAAATCTTCACATATAAGTTCTTTTCCAAACAGTCTTTTATAGCGATCATTTGATTTGAGCTGTTTTGATATTTGCTTTCTCATATCATTTTCTAATGATTTCATAGCCTTTGCGTTAGAATCATCCTTGTTGCTTTTCCAATATAAATCCGCATATTCATCAACCTTTTCAATTCTTGCTTTGCTCAACACGGATTCAATATATTCTTTGTGAAAGCGATCAATATAGCCTTTGACCTTTTCGTAATTTTCTGCTCGTTGTTTATCCTTTGCAAGCAAAAGATTTTTATTAAAATTATTTTCTGTTTCTCCAACGGGAATTAAGGAGAATCTTAAAGTTTTGGATAATGGATAACGATTTATAAATTGTTCTTTCATCTTTTTTCCTTGCCTTTTTTATTTAATAATACCATTCTCTTGCTGTTTGGTCAATCAAATTTGGTTATCAGACATTTGTGGTCCGCTTTTTGGTACACTCATATTTTATTGCGAAACCTTAAACTGTTATGTCCTTTGCAGGAGCAATATTTGCAAGGAAGCCGGTGTCATCTATCTGCCATGGTATCTCGTAATGTTTATAAAACAGTCGGAATTACCCAATATTTTAAAATATGAAATAGATTTGTCAGGATTGAATTTTACCGAAAATAATAATTGATGCAAATTATGTTGCTGTATTTCAGTTTTCGGACAGACGGCGGCGATTGCTTCGGAAAAGCCCGTTAATCCGTCTATACAGACAATCAAAATATCGTCGACTCCTCGATTTTTCAAGCCGTTTAAGATTGTACTTTGGCATAATCTAAACCTCCAAAATGATATTTTTATTCTATAGCAAAAGAGAGTCGAACTCATAAGGTTTATATCCACCCTCTTTCCGCTT
>OIYS01000177.1_pt1 | contig 47652 bp, 44 predicted proteins | sample 1588271 | NCBI WGS metagenome assembly OIYS01 (sample SAMN03283286) | human gut metagenome | biome: human-associated habitat; material: feces | host: Homo sapiens | place: Peru | collected 2012 | reverse complement strand
CGCGAGCTGGGTTCAGAACGTCGTGAGACAGTTCGGTCCCTATCTGTCGTGGGCGTAGGAAATTTGAGAGGAGCTGTCCCTAGTACGAGAGGACCGGGATGGACGCACCTCTGGTGCACCAGTTGTTCTGCCAAGGGCATAGCTGGGCAGCTACGTGCGGATTGGATAAACGCTGAAAGCATCTAAGCGTGAAGCCAACCTCAAGATTAGATTTCCCATAGCATAAGCTAGTAAGGTCCCCGGTAGACTACCGGGTTGATAGGCTGCAGGTGTAAGCGCAGTGATGTGTGTGCCAGGCAGTACTAATAGACCGAGGGCTTGACCTATTACTTTTCGTTCCTCATCTTGCTTTTCCTTTGTTCGGTTTTTTGGGTGCGAGCAAAGCACAAATTTTAAGCGATCGGTTTTCGGTCGCTTTTTTGTTTTTTGGTGTTTTGAAATAAAGATTACTTTATTGCTTTTTGGCTCTGTGTGGGATATTATATTTGCAGGATAAAGGGATGAAGAAAATTGAGTTGGTTTAATATTTGGGGATTTATTTTTGTTGCCGCAATAATGGTGCCTAATATAGTGTTCGCTGTAAAATGCAAGAACGGCTTTGTTAATAATTTTAGTAATAAATATGTTGAAATTGCGGAGCAGATTGGGCGATTCGGTTGCTTTGGGTTTATGATTATAAACATTCCGGGGACATGTTACGGGTGGATAAATAATAAATTTTTTGTTTTATACTTAATCACCGATTTTATTTTGACGGCGGCTTATTGTGCGGTATGGGCTGTCTGCTTTAAAAAGCCGGGTCTTTTCAGGTCGCTTGCGCTTTCAATTTTGCCGTCAATTCTGTTTTTGGCAAGCGGAATATTGACACGGTCGGTTTTGCTTATTATATCCGCGGTTATATTCGCACCGTGCCATATTTTAATTTCTTATAAAAATACTGTAAAATAATGCGGGGAGGCATGCATTTTATGCCGTCAAGTAAGGATTATTTGCAATTTATAGCAGAGCAGCTGTCCGATTTAGAAGAAATCACCTACCGCACAATGATGGGCGAGTATATAATTTATTACCGCGGAAAGATTGTCGGCGGTATTTATGATAACAGACTGCTTGTAAAGCCTATAAAATCGGCAATCAATTATATGCCCGGGGCTGTTTACGAGCCGCCTTATGATGGCGCACGGGAAATGCTGTTGGTAGAGGAAATTGAAAATAAAGAGTTTTTAACCGGACTTTTCAAGGCGATGTATGACGATTTGCCGGTTTTAAAGCCGAAAAGAAAATGATACGGCGGTTAACAAGCGAATGCTCTGCCAATCGTTTGTTAACCTTAGAATATAAGGAAAAATCAATATGAGTTTAATGAAAGAAAAAATGCACACCGGCGAGCTTTATTTGCCGGGGGACGAAGAAATTACCGAAAGGCAGATAAAATGCCTTGATATGCTTTACGATATTGTGGACGACACTCATATATATGTAGGCGATAACACTATGTTCGGACCTAAAGTTACGGTCGCTGTGGCGGGTCATCCCATTTTGCCTGAGCTGCGTGAGCAGGCGTATCAGTATAATATGCCGGTGCATATAGGCAAAAACTGCTGGATTGGTGCCAATGCCGTTATTTTACCCGGAATTACAATAGGTGATAACGTAGTGGTGGGCGCTGGCAGCGTTGTTACAAAGAACTTGCCCGATAATGTTGTTGCGGTGGGTAATCCGTGCAGAATACTGCGCGAAATAAACGAGCACGACAGGGAGTATTATTTCAAGGACAGAAAAATCCCCGAGGAGTTAAGGTAGGCGGCTGATTGTATGGATATAAACTACGCTAAGGAAATTATAACGGCGCTGGCAAACGGCGTAAACCCCGCGACTGGGGAGATTTTGCCGAGCGACAGCGTTTGCAATGAGCCTGATATTATACGTGCGCTGTATACTGCCGCCGAGGCTTTAGATACGAAAGAAAAGAAAGAACCTAAACCAAAGCCCGAAAATGCCGGAAAACGCTGGACAAATGAAGACGATAGTTTATTAAGTGAAATGTTTGATAAGGGGTGCTCCAAAAAAGAAATATGCGAGCGTTTCGGGCGGACAAGGTCCTCTGTTGCGGCACGCCTTGTAAGACTCGGCAAAATTCAGTCTACCGATGAATTTAGGTATAAAATAAAATGAAAATACGAACTGCAAATATAAACGATTTAAAAGCGATAGCCGCAGTTGAGGCGGAGTGTTTTCCGAAAGCCGAGGCTGCAACGGCTGAGGACTTTGCGGACAGACTTAAATATTACGCAAACCACTTTTTACTTATGTATGACGGTGAAAAACTTGCAGCTTTTATAGACGGATTTGTTACCGATGAGCCTGATTTGACCGATGAAATGTACGCAAAAGCCGATATGCACAATGAAAACGGCGCGTGGCAAATGATATTCGGGGTAAATACCGTTCCGGAATATCGCAGGCGCGGGCTTGCCGCTAAGCTGATTACCGAATTCATAAACACGGCAAGGCTTGAAAACAGAAAAGGGCTTGTGCTTACCTGTAAGGATAAATTAGTGCCGTATTACGAGAAATTCGGCTTTATAAACGAGGGTGTAACCGATAAGTCGGTTCACGGAAATGCGGAATGGAATCAAATGCGATTGATTTTTTGAAAACAGAAAGAAAAACAACGAACTTTCAGGCTGTATATACCGTGTTTGACACAAAAAACAATCCCTGCCGGACTGTTGCCCGACAGGGGTGAATTGCTTTTTCAGAGCTTATTCAATTTCAAGGTGACGCGCTTCGGGAAGACTTTTATCTTTCTTAGGCATTGTCAGCTTTAATACGCCGTTTTCGTATTTTGCCTTAATTTCATCGGCTTTAACGCCGCTTAAATCAAAGCTGCGGCTGTAAGAGCCGTAAGAACGTTCGCAACGAACGTACTTATTCTTTTTATCCTTTTCCTCGTGTTCCGAGTGCCTTTCGGCGCTTACGGTAAGCATATCGCCGTTTATATCAAGGTGAATGTCCTTTTTGTCAAAGCCCGGTAAATCGGCTTCCAGCTCATAGCGGTCGCCCTCGTCCTTAATATCGGTCTTGAACTCGTCAAGCACGTTGGTATCAAAAAATCCGAACGGCGATGAGAAGAACTTCTTTTCAAATTCATCCATATCACGGAAAGGATTGTAAAGGGAATTATTTCTTTTAGCATAAGGTCTCATTTCAAACATAAGTCATACCTCCGAATATTTTATTATTTAAGTCTCAATATTTTTTCGTAACACATCGGTGTCATCGCTTTCTTATTTCTTTTTACGCTTATTATTATACTCAAAAGGCTTGATTTTTCAATAATCCGGCGGTATAATTAAAACATATTCGGTTGTGCTTGCAGCACAGGAGTTGATTTTATGATAAAGGACGAGCTATTAAACGTTTTTTTAACCGAAAACACGCTTTCGGGGCTTGTAAAGGCTATAAGCGGGGCTGTGGGGTGTCCTGCGGTTATTGTTGACGACGCGTTTCATATTGCGGCAAGCTGTGCTGTGAGTGAGTATAACGACCCTGCCTACCGCACTGCGGTGAGCCACAGTGAGCTTTCGCTTGATACCTGCGCCGCTATTTCGGCACACAGCGCGGAAAAGGCTTTTACCGTGGCTGCGGGCAATAAAAAATACCGTGTTTTAAGGCTGGAAAACGGCGATACGGTTTTAGGATATATGATACTGATTTCGGCAGATGAAAATATGCCGTTTGATGCCGAAACGCTGAATTTTACAGCCGCGCTGGTTTCAAAGCAGCTGTTTTTTGAGCGGCGGCAGAGTTCGGGAACGGCAGAGGAAATTCTGGCGGCGCTTTTTGACGGGGAATTTACCGACGAGGAGCATTTTAAAATAAGCGCATCTTCTACCTATCTTTCAAACTTTCACCCCGAGAGGTTTGCGCTTATTGATTTGCGGCGCTGCACGCCCGCCGCGGCGGCGTTTTTGCAAACGCAGCTGAAAAATGAATTTCACGCTTCGCACCCGTTTATATATAAGGGGAAAACCGTGATGTTTCTACACGGCGACCACAGTATGCCGCGGCTTGCCGAATTGGCAGGGCAAAACGGAACGACGGCGGCGGTATCCGAAAAATTGGACGGAATATTTTCGGCGGCCCGGCTGTATCCTGCGGCGGCAGCGACGCTTGATTACTTAAACGAAAATGGCAAAGGCGGCGCGTTGGCTTTTACCGGGGATTACACGCTGCTGCTAACCCTGCGCGCCGCAGCGGAAAAGGGTACGGTTTTTGATGCAGACGTTAAAAAAATGGCGGAGTACGATAAGGAAAACGGGAGTGTGCTTTGCCTGACGTTATACACATATCTTTGCTGCCGACATTCGCTTAAAGACACCTGCGAACGGCTTTACACCCACAGAAACACCGTGCTTTACCGCATCAGGCGAATAAAAGAGTTTTTCGGGATAGACACGGATAACCCCGATTTATGCGTCGGTTATCTTTTACAGGCGACGCTGGAGCTTGTAAAAACAGGTGAAGACGAACTTTTTATAAGGAGTGGAAATAAAAGTGTATAAGGTTTTTAAATTTGAAAATATGTCGCAGGCGGCGCCGTATATGGACGCGCAGGTATTCGATTATATAAACGGCTGCGAAAGCGAGAGCTTTGAAAGTCTTTCGGGATTCGACCTTATAGCCTTTGACTTTTTCGATAAATCCGCGCCTGAAAGCGCCGAAGAAAAAATCATGGTTTATCTTGATAAAGAGGATTTGTTTTTCTTTTGCGAGGACGATATGTCCGCGCGGCGGGTTGCCGATATAATGCGGCGGCAGGATACGGCGAACACCCCGAACGACAGGCTGCTTTATGAATTTTTCTCAAGACTTTTAAAGGGTGACGGAGCGAACCTTGACCGAATCGAAGAGGAGCTCAACGACGAAGAGGAAACTATAATGAGCAAGGGAGATATTTCGCCCGATGAGGTAATAACCGCGCGGCGGAAAGAGCTTTTGCGGCTTAAACGGTATTACGGGCAGCTATCGGGAATATTTGACGATATTTGCACAAACGATAACGGGCTTTTATCGGACGGCGCGGTGCGGCTGCTTACGGTGCTGGGCACACGGTGCGAAAGATATTACAATGAGGTTTGCAGCTTACAGGAGATAGTCGACCGTATGCGCGAGGCATATCAATCGCAGCTTGAAATAAGACAAAACGAGCTTATGAAACTTTTTACCGTTGTCACGGTTATTTTTCTGCCGCTTACCCTGCTTGTGGGGTGGTACGGCATGAACTTTACCTCTATGCCCGAAATTCACTGGCGGTTCGGTTATTCGGCGGTTATAGCGGTAAGTCTTGTGACGGTCGTATTTCTTATATGGTACTTTAAAAAGAAAAAATGGCTGTAATAACCCGAGAATGACATAAAAATCCCCTGTCAGCCGTGCGGCTGACAGGGGATTTTTATATATGGCAGAAAGCCTTGAAATCAAAGTAACGGTATAAGCTCTATAAGCACAAAAAATGTTGCGGCAAACACCTTTTCAAGCTTCCGTATTCCGCTTGGCAGACCGCTTATAATTTTATCGAGCGCGCTGCCCTTTTCGGCGGGTACGGAATTTATCAGGTTTCCGCCGCCGTTTTTAGAGGAATTGCCGCCGCTGTTATCGTTATCGGGAGTTGTTTCGCCGCCGTTCGGCAGCTGCTCATCCTTTAGTTTATCGGTAAAATCAGAGGGCTTTATCTCTGCCAAAGGGTTATTATCTATCTTATTGTCTTCTACGTCTTTCAAAGTAAAGGTGAGCAGGTCGGTGGTGGCGTCGCACCGTTCGCAATGGCGGGACATTTTGCCGAGGGAGTCCTTTGTTGCGGGTTCGTCTATAGTCCATTCAGGCGAAAAGGAGTGACCTATCGGCTCGGTTTCGCGTATTTCAATATGACCGCATTTTTCGCAGGCGCGCTGTTCCGCACCCGGTTCGGTGCAGCCGGCGGGCGCGACGGTTTCCCACTTGCCGTATTTTTTGTGATTGCAGTTTTTTCCGTTAAACTCAATGTTTACCCCGCCGGAGGTTATTTCCGGCATTAATTTTTTCAGTTTCCAGTTGCAGAAATCCCCTTGCTTGTAGTCAACGGTTATGGGGTAAAATCCGAAATCGGCATTTTCCTTTACCTTGAACTGAAAGCTGATCATGGTGGCGTTTTTGTGCAGGTTTCCGTTTTCGCAATTGACCAAACGTATAAGATTTTTATCGGGATGATCGGCAACCGTATAGTCGCGCAGATAACCCCTATAAAATCTTTCATAGGTTAAAACGCTGCTGTCATATGTAATGGAAATTGTCATTGCCATTATACCAGGGTTGTTCGACATATCAAGCTTTACTATTACCGAATCTCCGTTAACGGCGGTAACGGTATCTACCGTTATATGCCCGTCGGTCTCGGCGGCGGACGCCGTAAAGCAAACGCCGAGCAGCAGTGAAATTATAATAAAAGCGCAAATTATGGGTTTAAATATCTTTGCGGTCATGTTAATGCTCCTTGTAACACTTATATTATAATAATATCACTTGTGCCCGGCTTTGTCAATCGTGCAGCTATTTTATTTTAAGTTCCGTAATCTTTTGGAAATTTTGCATATCAATTACCGCTATTTCCTTATCGCTCACGGCGTAAAACAGGTTGCCTATATACAGCCCGCGGCAGGTGCCCCAGGTGCTGCCGTCCCCGCCGAGCGGAATTTCCGCTTTAAGCGCAAAGCCTGTGCTTTCAAGCGAGTATATAAGGTATTTCGTGCCCTTTTCATCATTATAGGGGAACGCGATAAGGTTTTTATCAGCATCTGCAAGGGTCGCTTTGTGGTTTGAAAGCGCCTCCGAGTAGGTGTTGCCTACATCTGTTTTAAAGCTTTCGGTAACGTTTGCGGGGTTTGAAATATCAAAAAGGGATAATTTCATTCCGTTTACTCTGCCCGTGGTTTCATCGGCACTTCTGCCCACGCCGAGCAATTTGCCCTCGCCGTAGGGGAAAAGGTAATCGGAAAAGCCCGGTATTTTAAGGCTGCCTATTATTTTGGGAGAAGTCGGGTCGCTCACATCCACGCTGAAAAGCGGGTCAACCTGGCGGAAGGTGACAAAGTAGGCAACATCCCCCATAAACCGCACCGAATACACTCTTTCATTTTTCGCTATATTCTCTATCTTGCCGGTCTCCTTTAAATTGCCGTCGAGTATAACAAGCGAGTTTTGGGTGCCGCCGTTGGCTGATTCTTCTGTCAGCACAAAGCGGAAATGCCCCTTATATTCGTCTATTGAAAACTGATTTAAAAGGTACCCCTTTATTTCGCCCGTCGCTTTAAGCTCAACCTTACCATCGCTTATTTCAAAACGCGCTATCTGGGTCTTTTCGTCATAATAAGCAGAGGTCGCAATTATATTATCGGTTGATGCGTAAATGCGGCTTAAGCCCCCGAAAACGGTTTTTGCCGATATATTCGCGCCGTCCTTTATATCGTAGCCGCATACCACGGTATAGCTTGATTCCATACATTTATCATACATATAAATGCAGTCTGCCGCTATTTTTTCGGTCTTTTCGCCGCAGCCGACATACGGCACATAGGTTGAAATATCGTCCTTTTTAATATTTTCGGTATTAACGCCGTAGCTTGATACTATATAAAGCTTTCCGTTTATAAGCCGCGAATCGGCATAGCTGCCGCTTTGCTTACATTCGTTTACCTTTTTGGGATTTTTAGGGTCTGCAATATCGTAAATTACCGCCGCCGTTTTATCGCTGTTCGGCGCGCGCCCCAAAAGCACAAGACGGTTATCGCTTAAAAACATTTCGCTCGTATTGAAATTTTCAAGCCTTATATCGTTTAGCTGTGTAGGTGTACCGCTGCCCGAATCGATTATTTTCACATAGGTGTAAAAGGTGTAATCGCTTGAAAGAATGTAAATATATTTCCCGTCGGTCTTTACAATATCCGCCTCGTCTACGCCCTCTACCTGCGTTGTGGTTTTGCTGTAATCGGTTTTGGCGGCTTCGGACGTGCCGTCTGTTGTGGCGGACGTGTTGTTGTCTTCTATAATATATTCTGCTATATCGTTGCGGCTGCTGCCCTTTGCCATACCATTTTTTAAGCCGTAAAGGATATTTGTTTTAAGCTTCAGGCTGTTTATTTTGTTGTAAACCTCATCGTAGGTTTCCGCGCTTTTTAAATTTACGGCTGCTTTTTTATCCCTGTGTATTTTTATCATACAGCCCGCGCCGATTGCCAGCGCCACGCAAAGCAATGCTACGGTAATGTTCTTTATCGCCGAATTTTTAGTGTTGCTCATAAATCATACCCCTTTCTTTTTCTGTTCGATTTTCCAAAGCTCGTCTATGCCCTTTAAGCTGCCGGGAAACAAATAAACCGAGGTGTTTTTATATTTTTTAAAAGAATAATACGTTGCGTTTCCGTTATTTTTTTCTTCCGGCTCTGTAAAGCGATTCCATTTTACCACCGTATAAAGCGCCGCCTTATATTGCACCGTGCCGCCGTCTTTATAGGTGAATTTCACGGGAATAAGAAATAAAATCAGTATAAGCGCAGCCGTAATTACTGCCGCTTTACGCAATTTCCGCTCCGACATATCAATTACTTCCCACCGAGTGACTTACGCTGTAGCTTGCGGAATTACCCGAGCCTCCGCCGCTTGCGGGCTCTGAATAATTATATTTATGCTTTACGGTTGTTTTGCAGTCCTTTTCAAGGTAGCTTAAAAATTTCTCCGCCGCGGGCTTGCCTATATAAAATGCCTTGCCCGTATCTAAAATATTGGTGGTTAAATATCCGTCGCGGGTAACGGCGAGCGATATATTCTCATAGCCCAAAAGCCTTAAATCAATGCCTATATACGCCGTTCTTTCAAAATTCATAGAGTCATAGTCCTTTACCGCTTTGGCTGCGGTATCCGAGAATAAAAGCTTCCATACCTTCGCCTTATCCACATTTGTATATTCAACATCGCAAACAGCTTTACCGTTTTTCATTTGCGTGCCGCCAAAGGAAACAAAGGTAAGGTTTTCTTTAAGACCTAAATCATTCATAAACTGCCCCAGCGTTTCGGGCTTGTAGTGCGAGTTGCGGCAGACGTAGTATTTTCCGCCCGCATCGTATTTTACCGCCGCGGCGCACTCTGATGAGATACCCTTTATTTCATAAACTTCAACATTTGCGGCGTATTCGCTGTTTGTGTATCCGTCACGGCCGAGCACCGTAAGCCTTGTTATGCTGTTTCCTATTTTATCGGACGGAATCTGGCAGTTTGCCACGCTGTACTCCGTGCCGTTTATTTTTACTGTGGGGAATTTTTCGGTGTTTGTCATTTCGTCCCATCTTTTAACATAGGCAATATCATTTTCCGATGATGTCGCAGCGTTTCCCTTGGCAGAGCCGTTTGTCTTTGTGCCGTCGGATTTATCAATTGTGCTGTAATCGCCATCATAGTCTGCAACATTGCCGTCATATTCTTCATATGTTTCTCTCGGGGCGGCGCTGTTTTTCATTTTGCCGCGCGGTATCATCTTCACTGCGGCAAACGCTCCAACGGCTACTATTAAAAGGCACGCCGCCATAGCCGAATACCTTATAATAATGCCCTTTTTGCTCTTTATTCTGCCGTTTGCCTCGGTAATGTAGCTTTCGTCAATATCGCCTAAGGCGTTTAAAATATCCCTGTTCGTCATACGTTAAAATCCTCCCTGCCGAGATACTCTCTCAGCGCGTTGCGCGTTCGCATAAGCGTCACCTTTACCTTGCTTTCGGAAAAGCCGGTTTCGGCGGCTATTTCGCTTATCGGGCGCATATACCAGTAGCGCTTTAAAAATATTGCGCGCGCAGTCTCCTTTTGCGAGGAAAGAAAACGGTTGATAACAGCCGAAAGCATACGCGCGTCAACCGCCGCCTCGGTGCTGTGAGATGAGGGCACGCAGTAATCAAGCTCGTCCAAAACGAGGGGAAGCTCGCCGCTGCCGCGCTTTTTCGCGCTGCTGCGTTCAATTCGGTTAAGAGCTATATTACGCGTGATTTTTGCAAAATAAGCCCCAAGGCTTTTCGGCTTTTCCGGCGGTATTGCCTGCCACAGTTGAAACAGCGCGTCGCTTACCGTTTCCTCTGCGTCGTTGGGGTCCCCAAGTATATTAAACGCAAGCTTATGGCAATACCCGCCGTATTTGCTTTCCGTCTCGGTTACTGCGCTTTCATCCCGCAGGGTGAAAAGCTCGGTAATTCTGCTGTCTTCCATTTTTCTTCCCCCTCATCTGTAAAGACAGGAAATTTTAACCTTTCGTTACATCTTTATAATTATAAATATATTTTAAAATTGTTTTCTTAATTTTTCAAGCGCTGATTTTTCAATGCGGGAAACATAGCTCCTTGAAATATTCAGCTTTTTGGCAATTTCCCTTTGAGTAAGCTCCTCTCTGCCGCAAAGTCCGTAACGCATTTCTATTATAAGCCGCTCGCGCTCGGTCAGGCAAACGGGCAGTATTACCCGCAGCTTTTCCACCTTTATTTTTGTATCGATTTCATCGGCAATGTCGCTTTTATCGGCAATAACGTCTATAAGCGTCAGCGTGTTGCCGTCCTTGTCGGTATCAATCGGGTCGCTTATAAAAACATCCTGCGCGGTTTTTTTCTGGTTGCGGAAGAACATAAGTATTTCGTTTTCAATACACCGCGAGGCGTATGTCGCAAGGTGTATGCCCTTATCGGTATTAAAGGTAGATACCGCCTTTATAAGTCCTATTGTGCCTATTGAAATCATATCGTCCTGGTCGGCGCCGGTGTTGTAATATTTTTTTACTATGTGCGCCACTAAGCGCAGATTGTGCTCTATAAGCTCGTTGCGCGCGTCATTATCACCGTTCCGGCTTTTTTCAAGCAGCTCCGCCTCGCGTTCGGCGGAAAGCGGCGGCGGAAAAGCCCCCGCGCCCTTAACGTGCAGCGCAAAATAATAAATTGCGGAGGCGATTTTCATCAATAAATCAAAAAACAAAACTGACACACCCTTTCATATTTAAAATATATGAAAACAACGGCTTGGCAGTTTACATAAAAGGCGCAATTTTAAATCCGATAGCCTTTAACCCTTAAATATTTGAAAATTTTAAATTAACAGTGGAAATCAGGCTTGCAATGCGTTATAATATAAAAGTATATATGTAAAGACGGAGACGGGAAAATGCGAATTGTAATAAAAATAGGAACATCAACGCTGGCTCACCCCTCGGGGCTGCTTAATATAAAGCGGGTGGAAGAGCTTTGCAAAATTATGAGCGACCTGAAAAACGCGGGGAACGAAATAATACTTGTGTCCTCGGGTGCTATTGCCATGGGCGTGGGCAAGCTGTCACTGCATGAGAAGCCGCACGATATACCCACACGCCAGGCGGCGGCGGCGGTAGGGCAGTGCGAGCTTATGTATACCTACGATAAGCTTTTTGCCGAGTACAACCACACCGTAGCGCAGATACTTATAACCGGCGACGACGTAGAGCACGAAAACCGCAGGCATAATTTTGAAAACACAATATTAAGGCTTTTGCAGCTGGGCGTGCTGCCTATTATAAATGAGAACGACACCATTTCGACCGACGAAATAGTTATTGGTGATAATGATACCTTGGGCGCGATAGTGGCAAAGGCGGTAAACGCCGACCTGTTTATACTGCTTTCGGATATAGACGGGCTTTTCACCGCCGACCCGCACAAGGATGAAAACGCGCGGCTTATAGACGTGGTTGAAGAAATAACGCCCGAAATAGAAAAAATGACGGGCGGTGCGGGCTCAAAGCTCGGCACGGGCGGTATGACCACAAAATTAAAGGCTGCCGCAACCGCAAACGCCGCGGGAATAGATATGGTAATAGCAAACGGCAAGAACCCTAAATTGCTTTACGATATTGTGGACGGCAAAAACGTGGGAACAAAATTTTTGGCAAAAAAGGCGTGAGAAAAAATGACTACTCTTGAAATACTTAAAAAAGCAAAGGCATTGGAGCTTTCCTCCGCCCCGCTTACAACCGAGCAGAAAAACACGGCGATAATGCTTTGCGCTGACGCTTTGTGCGAAAATGCGGCGGAAATTTTAAAGGCTAACGCCGAGGATGTTAAAAACGCCCGCGGCAAAATAAGCGAGGTTATGATAGACCGCTTAAAACTTGACGAAACGCGAATTTCCGCCATGGCGGACGGTATGCGCGCGGTGGCGCAGCTGCCCGACCCCGTGGGCAGGGTGCTTGAGGATATTAAGCGGGCTGACGGGCTGGACATTAAAAAAATATCAGTGCCTATGGGCGTGGTGGCTATAATTTACGAGAGCCGCCCGAACGTTACATCCGACGCGGCGGCGCTTTGCTTTAAATCGGGAAATATTTGTATATTGCGCAGCGGTAAAGAAGCGTATGGCAGCGCCCGCGCAATAGTGGCGGCGCTAAAAAAAGGTCTTGCAGCCGCCGGACTTTCAGAGGATTATGTAAACCTGATTGAAGACACAACGCGCGCCAGCGCAAACGAGCTTATGACGGCGGATGGGTATATTGACCTGCTTATTCCGCGCGGCGGCAAGGGGCTTATTAAAGCCTGTGTTGAAAACGCCACCGTGCCCTGCATTGAAACGGGAACGGGAATTTGCCATATTTACATTGATAAATCGGCAGATATTGAAAAGGCGCTTAAAATAGTGAATAACGCTAAAACCTCCCGCCCGTCGGTTTGCAATGCGGCTGAGGTATGCCTTGTGCATAAGGATATTGCGGCAGAATTTTTACCGAGACTGGCGGAAATATTTAAGGACCGTGTGGAAATTCGCGGTGATAAAGCGGTTTGCAAAATTATAAACGCCGTTCCCGCCGCGGCAGAGGATTTTGACACTGAGTTTTTGGATTATATAATGGCGGTAGGCGTGGCAGAAAGCCTTGAAGACGCCGAGCGGCACATAGCTCTGCACTCCACCCACCACAGCGATTGCATTGTAACAGAGGATATGGCGGCAGCGGCGCACTTTACCGCGCGGGTTGATTCGGCGGCGGTTTATGTAAACGCGTCCACTCGATTTACCGACGGCGGCGAGTTCGGGTTGGGCTGCGAAATGGGAATATCCACCCAAAAGCTGCACGCAAGAGGACCTATGGGGCTTTGCGAGCTTAACACCTATAAATATGTTATAAACGGAAACGGTCATATAAGATAAACGGGGGAATAAAAATGTCAGAAGTTAAATTCGGATTTATAGGCACGGGCAATATGGGCTCGGCAATAGCGCGGGCGGTAAGAAAATCGCTGCCCGGGCATGAGATACTTTTATCGGACAAAAACGAGGCTAAGGCGCAGACTTTAGCAACCGAATTCGGCTGCCGCACAGCCGACACAAAAACCGTGGCGCGCGAAGCGAAATATGTAGTTCTCGGCGTAAAGCCGCAGGTTTTGCCCGCAGCGCTTGCAGAGCTTAAAGAGGAGCTTGCCGCGCGGCGAGATCGCTTTGTTATAGTAACAATGGTGGCAGGCGTGCCCATAGCGCGCTACACCGAGCTTTTGGGGCAGGAATACCCCATTATAAGAATAATGCCGAACACGCCCGTGTCTGTAGGCGAGGGCGTTGTGGTTTTCGCCGCGTCCGACAGGGTGTTTATGGATGAAATAACCGAGTTCTGCAACTGTATGCGCCACGCGGGAACGGTTGACCGAACCGACGAAAAGCTGATAGACGCGGTTTGCGCGCTTTCAGGCTGCGGGCCTGCGTTTGTGTATATGTTTGCCGATGCGTTAGCCTCAGCCGGCGTTGAGTGCGGGCTTGCGCGCGATAAAGCGGAGGAATACGCCGTGCAGACTATAATTGGCGCCGCGCGCTTAATGCAGGGCGGCGAAAAGCACCCCGATAAATTAAAGGACGAGGTTTGCAGCCCCGCAGGCGCTACAATAGCGGGCGTTCATTCGCTTGAAAGGGCGGCGTTCAGGGGCACCGTTATGGACGCGATAACCGCCGCCTTCAACAAAACAAAAGGACTGTAATTTAGCTTGAAAATACTGGCGATAGGCGATGTTTGCGGCAGTCTCGGCTGCGAGGCGGTAAGAAAATGGCTGCCCGCGCTCAAAAAAGAAAAAAAGATTGATTTTACCGTTATAAACGGCGAAAACTCCGCCGACGGCAACGGCATTACGCCTGAAAGCGCAGAAATGCTTTTTGCCTGCGGGGCGGACGTTATAACGGGCGGAAACCACTCTATGAGAAGAAAATCGGCGCACAGCCTGCTTGATGAAAACGACTGCGTGCTGCGCCCCGCAAATTTAGAGTGTGACGCTGCGGGCAAGGGGTATTGCCTTGCGGACCTCGGCTACACCTCGGTTGCGGTTATAAATCTTTTGGGCAGGGTCTGCCTTGACCGCGTTGCCGCCTCTAACCCGTTTATTGCGGCGGATGAGCTGATACAAAAAGCTCGGGCGGACGGCGCTAAAATTATTATTGTGGATTTTCACGCCGAAGCAACCAGCGAAAAAAGGGCGCTCGGGTTTTATTTGGACGGTAAAATTTCCGCCCTGTTCGGAACGCACACCCATGTGCAAACGGCTGACAGCCAGATACTGAAAAACGGCACGGGGTATATAACCGACCTGGGAATGACGGGACCCGCCGACTCCTGCTTAGGGGTAAAAAACGAAATTATTATTGACAGACTGAAAAACGGCGGAGCGGCGCGGTTTGAGCAGGCTGACGGCAGAAAAATGCTTAACGGCTGCATTTTTGAAATTGACCGTGCGAGCGGCAAAACCGTAGGAGTAGAGCGGATATATATTGAGGAAAGGAACTGAGGCGCTTGAAAAGGCTTAAAATAACGGTGATTGTTTTATCGGCTTTAATATTCTTAAGCGGCTGCCGCGCAAAGCCCGACGGCACCTCTTCATCGGCAGAGCCGCCGACGGCGGTTGCGGCTGCGGGCAGCAGAAATTATTTAACAATGCTGTACTCCGCGGCAGATACCTTTAACCCCTACACTGCCGCAACGGATATTAACCGTCAGTTATGCCGCCTTTTATACGAGCCGCTTTTAAAAACCGATAATTCATATAATATAAGCTACTCATTGGCGCAAAGCGCCGAGGTTAATGGCAAGGAATGCACCGTAACCCTTAAAAGCCGCTATTTTTCGGACGGCTCCGCCCTTACCGCCGACGATGTGGTTTATTCATTTAACCTTGCAAAAAAATCAAATACCGAGTACGCCTACAAGCTGTACGAAGCGCTTTCCGCCACGGCGAGAGACAGCAAAACCGTGATAATAAAGCTTGACCGCGCCGACCCCTATTTTGCAAACACGCTTGATTTTCCCATTATTAAAAAGGGCTCGGATACCCGAACCGACGCAGACGGCGTTACCCACCCGCCGATAGGCTGCGGCAGATTTAAGCTTAACGACAGCGAGGATAAGCTGATAACAAACGAGCACGACCCCGGCAAAAACCGCGTGATTAAAGAAATAAGGCTTATAAACGCGCCCGACAGCGAGGCTGTGGGGCATTATGTGGAAATAGGCGCGGCGGATATGTATTACAGCGATATATCCGACGGGAATATTTTGCGTATGAGCGGAAAAAAGGTGAATATAAACTTAAATCACTTAATATATATAGGTGCGAACCTATCCGACGAGCAATTATCTCTTAACGCCCTGCGGCAGGCAATTTCCTCGGGGCTTGACCGAAAGGAAATATGCCGCGACGGATATTTTAACAACGCTTTGCCCGCAAACGGCTTTTTCAACCCAGCGTGGGAAGCGGTAAAATCGGTTCAAAATATAAATTTACAGGCAAATAAAGAAATAACAGTTGAGAATTTAGAAGAAATAGGATATAATAAGTTAGATAGTGCAGGTGTGCTCACAAACGGCGCGGGCAAAAAGCTTAAATTCGAGCTGCTTGTGAATAAGGAAAACCGCCTGCGCGTATCCGCCGCAAGGATTATTGCAAAAAGGCTTTCGGAATACGGCATTTCCGTTAATGTGGCGGAAAAAAGCTTTGCGGATTACACCGCGGCGCTCTCATCAGGCAATTTTCAGCTTTATTTGGCAGAGGTTGCAATAACGCCGAATATGGATATTTCAAGCCTTGTAACCGAGGGCGGCAGCGCGGCCTACGGAATAAAAAAGCCTGAAAAAAAGGCGGACGAGAAAAAAACGGACGAAAAAACGGAGCAAACGGGCAGTACCGAAAGCACCGCAAGCGAGGCTGAACAGACAGAGGAGCAAAGCCTTACCGCGGCAGAGCTGGTAAGCGGCTTTTACGCCGGAACAAATACTCTGGCTGATTTAAGCAGCGTTTTGCAGACCGAAATGCCGGTAATACCGCTTTGCTACCGAACCGGCGTACTTTTTTACAATGATAAGATTGAAAACGTAAATAATTCTTCATGCAGTGATATTTATTTTTCAATTGACTCATACAGCGTGGGCGAATAAATTTAACCTGCGCAATTTTAAAGCAAAATAGGAGGATATGTTATGATAGCTTATGAAACAAGACTGGGAAAGATAGATATAACAGAGGCGTATCTTTCCAAGCTCATAGGTCATGAGGTGACGTCCTGCTTCGGCGTTGTGGGTATGATACCCAGCGACAGCCGACAGAAAGTTTTGGGAATGCTTTCAAAGGTAAGAAGGGCCGATACCGGAATACGCGTTATCGGAAACGCCGACGCAATTTCGGTTGAGCTGCATATCGTTGTGACATACGGTATGAATATCAACGCAATCGCGGCGAGCATTACCGAGAAGGTAAAATATGCCGTTAAGGAAATTGCGGGCATTACGGTTGACCGCGTTACCATTAAGATAGACGGCATTAAGGAATAAGCCTTAAGGCTTGTAAGGAGTGTTTACTTTTGTTTAACGGCGATACTTTACGCGACGCTATAATTTCCGCCGCGAATAATCTCACAAATAACCGCAAGCAAATAGACGATTTGAATGTTTTCCCCGTGCCGGACGGCGATACGGGAACGAATATGTCTATGACCCTTGCAAATTCCGCAAGAGAGCTTGAAAAGCTCGCGGGCGTTTCGGCGGGAAAAGTGGCTTCGGTCAACGCCTCCGCGCTGCTCCGCGGTGCGCGCGGCAACTCGGGTGTTATTACCTCGCTGCTTTTCAGGGGCTTTGCAAAGGGGCTTGACGGTGCCGAATATGCCACCGCGGAAAACATTGCCTCTGCCTTTGCTTTGGGCGTCGAGGCAGCTTATAAGGCGGTTATGAAGCCCACCGAGGGCACAATACTTACCGTAGCGCGCGTTGCAAGCGAATACGCTGCCGACGCTTTAAAGGACGGAAAGGACGCCTTGGGCGTTTTTGAAACGGCTATCGAGGGCGCTAAAAAGGCGCTTGCCGAAACACCCGAGCTTTTACCCACGCTTAAAAAGGCGGGCGTGGTAGACGCGGGCGGCAAAGGCTTTGTTACAATACTTGAGGGTATGCTCTCGGTATTTAAGGACGGGGTTATGATTCCCTCCGAGGTAACCGCAGAGGCTGAGCCCGCAAATGAGGGCGGCTCTGTAAACGCCGCAGGCGAATACGAAACCGAAATAACCTTTACCTACTGCACCGAGTTTATAGTAAACCGCAACCCCGAGTGCGAAAAAGAGCCGCACGAATTAAGGGCTTACCTTGAGTCGATAGGCGACTGCGTAGTGGTGGTGGATGACGAGGAAATTATTAAGGTTCACGTTCACACCGACCACCCCGGCAACGCTATTGAAAACGGTCTTACCTTCGGTCAGCTTGTTCACCTGAAAATAGAGAATATGCGCGACCAGCACGAAAGAGCCAAGCACGACGCGGAAAACGCGCGCAAAAAGCCGCCGAAGAGCGCCGACCTTACCGAGACCTTTGAGCCGGTAGAGCCGACTAAGCCCGTAGGCTTTGTATCTGTCTGCGCGGGCGAGGGCATTGCCGCTTTGTTTAAGGATTTAGGCGTTGATACCATAGTTTCGGGCGGTCAGACCATGAACCCGAGCACCGACGATATTTTAAAGGCTATTGAGGCTACCCCCGCCGAGACGGTTTATGTGCTGCCTAACAATAAAAATATCATTATGGCGGCGGAGCAGGCTATTCCGATAAGCACCCGCAAGGTAATAGTTATACACACCCGCACCATTCCGCAGGGCATAACCGCAATGCTTTCTTACGACCCCGAAACGGACGACGAGGCAAACGCCATTGAAATGCAGAACGCCACCGAGCGCGTTGCTACGGGGCAGATTACCTTCGCCGCGCGCGATTCCGATTTTGACGGTCACAAAATAAAGCAGGGCGAGCTGCTTTGTATGGTGGGCGGAAAAATCGCCTTTACCGATACCGAGCTTGACCGCAGCGTTATGAGGCTTTTAAAGCAGATGATAAAACGCGACAGCGCTTTCCTTACCGTTATGTACGGCGAGGACGTAACCGACGAGCAGGCGGCGGCGCTTGAAGAAGAAATACGGAATAAATACGGCGCCAAGACCGAAATAACCTTTATAAAGGGCGGTCAGCCGGTTTACTACTATATTATTTCCGTTGAATAAAGGAGAATAATTATGCTGACGGCTTCCACCGACATAAGGTTTCTAAAGGGCGTGGGTGAAAAGCGGGCAGAATTATTGCAGAAAAAGGGCATCGATACCGTCGGTGCCCTTTTGCGCTTTTACCCGCGCGCATACCTTGACTGGCAGAATATAACCACTATTTCGGAATGCCCCGAGGGCGAAAACGTGTGCGTAAGGGCAGAGATAACCTCCCCCGTTAAAACGGTGAATATCCGCCGCGGTATGACACTTTATAAATTCGCCGCCGCTGATGACAGCGGCGTAATTGAAGTAACCCTTTTTAACCGAAAGTACCTTGCCGAAAATTTAAGGCAGGGGCGCAGCTACCTGTTTTACGGCAAATTGGGCTACGGCATAACGCTCCGCCAAATGTCCTCCCCCGAAATAATGCCGGCGGAATATATGGGCATAGAGCCGGTTTACGCCGCAACCGAGGGCTTAAGCTCCAAAACGATTGAAAAAATAATGAAAAACGCCCTTGTTTATGCCGACGGTATGGCGGACGTAATACCACAAGGCATAAGGGAGAAAAACGGACTGTGCGATTTTAAAACGGCGCTTAAAAGCATACATTTCCCGCTTGAAAGGCAGGCGCTTGAAAGCGCAAAGCGCCGCCTTGTTTTTGAGGAGCTTTTTGTTCTGCAAACAGGACTTTTGTTTTTAAAGCGCCGCCGCAGAGCCCTTGCGGGCTGCACCGTTAAAAACAACCTGCTTGAAGAATTTAAAAAGACCCTATCCTTTAAGCTGACGGGCGCGCAGGAAAGGGTAATAAACGAATGCCTTACGGATATGATGTCGCCGCGCCCTATGAACAGGCTGATTCAAGGCGATGTGGGCAGCGGAAAAACCGCGGTTGCCGCCGCGCTTATGTATATATCGGCTGGAAACGGCTTTCAGTCGGCTTTAATGGCGCCCACCGAGCTGCTTGCCGAGCAGCACTTTAAAACGCTTTGCAAAATTACCGAAAACAGCGGCATTAAATGCGCGCTGCTAACAGGCTCGCTTACCAAAAAGCAAAAGGACGAGGTAAAGGCGGGGCTTAAAAGCGGCGAGATAAAGGTTGCCGTGGGCACCCACGCGCTGCTTACTGACGATGTGGAATTTGAAAGCTTAGGGCTTGTGGTAACAGACGAACAGCACCGTTTCGGCGTGGGTCAGCGCGGCAGGCTTTCATCAAAAGGCAATAACCCGCACACGCTTGTTATGTCCGCCACGCCCATACCGCGCACACTGGGGCTTATAATTTACGGCGACCTTGATATAAGCATAATAGACGAATACCCCGCGGGCAGGCAGAAAATCGCGACCTATTGCGTTGATTCCTCATATAACGCGCGGGTATATAACTATATAAAAAAATTCATCGCCGAGGGGCGGCAGGCGTACATAGTCTGCCCTCTCGTAGATGAAAACGAGGCATTGGGTATAAAATCGGCAAGCGAATATTTTGAGGAATTAAGCGAGAATCAGTTTAAAGGCTATACAGTGGGGCTGCTGCACGGCAAAATGAAGCCGAAGGATAAAGAAAACGTTATGCGGCGGTTTGCCGCGGGAGAAATACAGCTGCTTATTTCAACCACCGTAATAGAGGTGGGCATAGACGTGCCGAACGCCGCCCTAATGGTAATAGAAAACGCCGAGCGTTTCGGGCTTTCGCAGCTGCACCAGCTGCGCGGCAGAATAGGCAGGGGCGAGTACAGCTCCGCCTGTATACTTATTTCGGATGTTAAATCGGGCGATACAAAGCGGCGGTTAGATGTTATTAAAAACAATACCGACGGCTTTAAAATTGCCGACGAGGACTTAAAACTGCGCGGTCCCGGTGACTTTTTGGGCTCGCGCCAGCACGGACTGCCCGATATGAAAATAGCCGATATTTTCGCCGACCGCGAAACTCTGCACCTGGCGGGTAAGGAGGCGGAGGAGCTTATAAAGCGCGACCCCGCGCTGCACAACCCCGAAAACGCGGGGCTGCGCGCTGAAATAGCCGCGCTGTTTAACAGACTTAACAGGAATTAAACAGGCTCCCCGCGGTGCGGGGAGCCTGAGCATTAGTAACTGAGGGGTATTTTCTAACGTCTAATATCTAGCTTGCAACAATCCCTCAGTCAAAACCTGCGGTTTTGCCAGCTCCCTTTAGGCAAGGGAGCCTTTTTTCTGCTTAGCTTTACTTATTTTTGAATATTTCAATTAAATTTGTAATTGTAGCTATTTTTTTAACTTCTTTGGATTTTAGACAGCCATAGGCTCCCTCTGACGAGGGAGCTGGCGCCGATAGGCGACTGAAGGAGAGAAAAAGTAAAGCTCTTATGTATCTAAATCCTTTCTCTCCCTCAGTCTCGGCTGCCGCCTCGGTCGGTGCTTCTGCCTTGCAGAGGTGTCCACCGGACACCCGCACCCTCGTCAGAGGGAGGCTATGAGCGGGAACGATACCGTCTGATTTATTTGCATATAAAAACGAAACGGCGCAGGCTTTAAGCCTGCGCCGTTGTTATAAACATTTTAATTTTAATCAAGCCCTATATAAGGCGCGGGGTTTACGCGGGTATCGTTTATGAGCACCTCATAGTGCAAATGGTTGCCGGTAGAGTTGCCGGTATTGCCAACCAGCGCCAGCAGATCGCCCTGCTCAACCTTTGCGCCTTTTGCAACCTTTAATGCGCTTGCGTGCGCGTACCTTGTTTTAAGCCCGTTACCGTGGTCTATAACCACGCTGTAACCGTAGGCACCGTCAAACCCGGCGGAAACAACCGTTCCCGCGGCTGAAGCATATATTCCCGTGCCGCGGTCCGCCGCGAGGTCCATTCCCTTGTGACCTCTGCCGTCGCCGTAATAAGAGGAAACGACAAACGAGCCTTTGCTTAGCGGGCAGATAAGCCCCTCGCTGCGGGCGGCAATTCGCTGCGCCGCGGTAGCGGTGCTTTTAGCCGTGCCGACAACCGTTACCTGTGTTACCGGTTCTTTAACGACCTCGGTTTTAAGCTCCTCGCGCGCTACCTCTTCACCGTTCAGCTTTTCAACATTTTCGGTTTTGCGGTTTATGCCGTTCTGACCGGCGGTTTTTACAGAGGAATAGCCTATAAGCTGATCGTTTGTTTTTTCGGTTTTGGTGGTAAAGGGTATTTTGGTATCGGTTGTAATTACCGATACGGTTTTAACGTTAAGCTTTTCGGCGGCGGCGGTAAGCTCGTCCGCAGAGGCTATTTCGCTTTTAAGGTAATAGCCCTTTTCGGTTTTAACATCATCTGTAAACTCAGATGTGTTTTCCGCGCCCTCGGTTTCAAAGCGGGTGCGGCTTTTTTCAAGGCATTCGACCAATTCGTCGGCTTCGCCGCAAAGCAGGGTCTCGCCGTTTACTATAAGGGCGGAAGCCTCAACAATATCATTTGTGTTTTCAATAATCGCGTCGGCAAGCTTTAAAGCGCTGCAAAGCCTGTTTGAAACGGTAAGGGTCATTTTAAAATTCGGCTTTTCTATTGCTCCTGCGGCGTTGCTGCTTTCAATGCTGTTAACGGCTATGCTCTTAGCGTCGTCAAACACGGCGGCGTTTCTTATTGTGGCAATAATATTGCCGGCGTAGTTTACCTTAAACCCGAGCGTTATACCGACAGAGACTATACTAACGCCTACCGCAAGCATGCCTATAAGGCAGAGGGAGCATATGCGCATAAGCAGTTTTTTGCCGCTTAAAGCGGATAAAACTTTGCTTAAAAACTTATTTTGCGATAATATTTCAAGTAAGGTTTCTTTTTTAAAAATATCCTTAAAAATAACGGTCACTTCTTTCAAAAGTTACAAATTGTAATTTCTATAAACCTTATTATAACAAAAGGGTTACAAAATTGCAACCCTTTTTGTAATATTTTTTTATTAATTCTTAATTTCGTTGTCAGTTACGTATATTTTTCGGTGGATATTCTGCATTTTCATATCCAGTCGGCTTATTTCTTCGGCGCACTCGCGCAATTCCTCGGAAATCTGCTCAACATCGTGCTTTATATCCTTTTTATATTTAAGCTTGTGCTCAAGGCTTGCCCAAAAGTCCATTGCAATGGTTCTGAACTGCACTTCAACCCGCATAAATTTCTTTTCGGGCATAAGAAATATGGGAATTTCCACTATAAGGTGCAGGCTGCGGTAGCCGTTCGGCTTTGGGTTTTTTATGTAGTCCTTGCAGGCGATAAGGCGTATATCATCCTGCGTGCAAAGCTCTTCGGCTAAAATATAAATATCCTCGGGAAAGGAGCATATAACGCGTATGCCCGCAACGTCGTTTAGATTTTTTTCAATGCTTTCGGCTGAAAGCTCCAGCCCCTTGCGGTTGAGCTTTTCAATTATGCTCGGAACGCTTTTAAGCCGGCATTCTATCGACTCAAAGGGGTTTCGGTCGTTTTCAAGAGAGAGCTGCGTGTTAAGCACGTCAAGCTTGGTTTTTACTTCAAGCATGGCGCATTTATAGCGCATCATAAGCTCGGCAAAGGGTCTTGTCTGGTCGAAAATCTCATTTGCCTGATTTAAAAGCTCGCTTGTATTTGTGTTTTTAATGTCTATCATTATTTTCCGTCCTGTCGGCGCTGCCCGTGCGTTTTTCAATAATAAAGCGCGGCCTTGCCTTTGTTTCAAGATATATTTTTCCTATATATTCGCCTATTACGCCGAGGCTTAAAAGCTGAATTCCGCTGAAAAAGAAAATAATGGTTACAAGCGAAGCCCACCCCGCCACGGTTTTGCCGAGGGCAAAGGTTATTACCGACCATATTATGCCCGCAAAGCTCAAAAGTGCGATTATAAACCCGAATACTGTTATAATTCTTATGGGCTTGGTGGAAAGGCTTGTAATTCCGTCCAGCGCGAGGGAGAGCATTTTTTTAAGCGGATAATGGCTCTCGCCCGCTAAGCGCTCGCGCCTTTCGTAATAAACGCAGGTGCTTTTAAAGCCTACAAGCGGAATCATGCCGCGAAGGAAAATATTTACTTCCTTAAAATTCGCAAGCTCCTTTATAACTCTTGAGGATAAAAGCCTGTAATCGGCGTGATTGTACACCACGTTAGCGCCCATACGGTTCATAAGTCTGTAAAAGCACTGCGCCGAGGTGCGCTTGAAAAACGTATCTGTCTCGCGGCGGGAGCGCACGCCGTACACTATTTCAGCGCCGTCAAGATATTCGCGCACCATGCTGTCTATCGCGTTTATGTCGTCCTGCCCGTCGCAGTCAATGCTGATTGTAATATCGCAAAGCGGCTCGGCTTCAAGCAGCCCCGCAAGCAGCGCGTTTTGGTGCCCGCGGTTGCGGCTTAAAGATATTCCCGTGAAATACTTTTCTTCTTCCGACAGTTTGGTTATTATATCCCAGGTGCCGTCGCGGCTGCCGTCGTTTACGAACATAATGCGGCTGTCGTCCGATATAATATCCGCCGAAATAAGGCTTTTGAGCTTTTCCGAAAACATACCGCTTGTAACGGGCAGCACCGTTTCCTCATTATAGCAGGGAATTACAATGTATAATACGGGTTTCATTATTTTACAAGACCCGAGGAGGTGTCTTTCTGAATAACGTCGTGCGCGCCGCCCTCAACAATACTGGTAGCCGAAACAAGGGTGAGCTTTGCTTTCTTTTGCAGCTCGGGTATTGTAAGCGCGCCGCAGTTGCACATGGTGGAGCGAACCTTTGAAAGCGAAAGATTTACATTGTCTTTCAGGCTGCCCGCATAAGGCACATAGGAGTCAACACCCTCTTCAAACGAGAGCTTTTTATCGCCGCCCAGGTCATAGCGCTGCCAGTTTCTCGCACGGTTTGAGCCCTCGCCCCAGTATTCCTTATAATAATTACCGTTTATGGTAACGCGGTTTGTCGGGCTTTCGTCAAAACGGGCAAAATATCTGCCGAGCATCATAAAGTCCGCGCCCATAGCAAGCGCCAGTGTCATGTGGTGGTCGTGCACAATGCCGCCGTCGGAGCAGACGGGAACATAAACTCCCGTTTTTTCAAAATATTCATCCCTTGCTTTGCAAACGTCAATAAGCGCGGTCGCCTGACCCCTGCCTATGCCCTTTGTTTCGCGGGTAATGCAAATAGAGCCGCCGCCTATGCCTACCTTTATAAAGTCGGCGCCCGCCTCGGCTAAGAATAAAAAGCCCTCTCGGTCAACCACGTTTCCGGCGCCTACCTTAACGGTATCGCCGTATTTTTCGCGTATGAATTTAAGCGTGCGCGCCTGCCACTCGCTGAAGCCTTCGGATGAATCTATGCAGAGCACGTCCGCCCCCGCGTTTATAAGCGCGGGCACCCTTTGCTCATAGTCGCGGGTGTTTATTCCCGCGCCCACCACATAGCGCTTGTGGCTGTCAAGCAGCTCGTTGGGGTTTTCCTTGTGCGCGTCGTAATCCTTGCGGAAAACGAAATATTTAAGATTGCCGTTTTTATCAACTATCGGCAGGGAATTCAGCTTGTGATCCCATATAATATCGTTGGCTTTTTTAAGCGTTGTGTCCTCTTCGCCCACTATAAGGGAGGAAAGCGGGGTCATAAAGTCCTTAACGCAGGTATCTTCGGACATACGGCTTACTCTGTAATCGCGGCTTGTAACTATGCCGAGCAGCTTGCCGTTCGGCAGCCCGTCCGACGTTACGGCTACGGTGGAATGTCCGTTCTTGGCTTTAAGCTCTAAAATATCCTTTAAGGTGCTGTCGGGCGTTACGTTGGATTCGCTTACAACAAAGCCCGCCTTATAGGACTTTGCGCGCTCTACCATAGCCGCCTCGTCCTCAATTGACTGCGAGCCGTAAATAAACGAAACTCCGCCCTCGCGCGCGAGCGCCACGGCGAGCCTGTCGCCCGAGACCGACTGCATTATAGCGGAGGTAAGCGGAATATTCATTGAGATTGCGGGTTCTTCACCCTTTTTAAACTTTACAAGGGGTGTTTTAAGGCTGACGTTTGCCGGAATACACTCGGCAGACGAATACCCCGGAACCAAAAGATACTCGTTAAAGGTATGCGAAACCTCGTTGAAATAATAAGCCATAATGCTACATCCTCCCGATTTACAGTATAATAAGTATATTTAATATATTATACCATATCGGGAGGACTTGTCAACAGTTTAATGCGGCGTTTTATTCGCCCTTTATGTACTCCTTAAACTCTTCGTTTTGCTCGGGGTAAGCAGATAGCATGGGCTCAACGTCTTTACCTTTTTTGCGGTCAAAGTAGTTTTTGGTAATGCGCGCCACCTGACCCGAAAGGAACACAAGAGCTATAAGGTTCGGCAGCGCCATAAGCCCGTTAAAGGTATCGTCCAGCGCCCAGATAAGGTCAGAGCCGATAAGGGACGAGAAAACTATAAGCAGAATAAATATTATCTTGAAAATAAGCACGGGTATTTTTCTTTTGTTTTCGGGTTTGTGGCGGAAGCAGAAATCAACCGCCTTTTCGCCGTAATACGACCAGGCAAGCACGGTGGTAAATGCAAAGAGCGGAAGAATTATTAAAAATGCCACCGTTCCGAACATACCGAGGTTTGAAGAAAACGCACTAAGCGCCGTTGCCGAATCGGACGCGCCCACAAATTTTCCCGCGGCGTTTACAGCGCCGAAGAAAGAGCCGTTTTCATACGCGCCCGTGCCGATGTTGGTTGTGAGAATTACAAGCGCCGTTAAGGTGCATATAATAAAGGTATCAAAGAAAACCTCAAAAATGCCCCAAAGCCCCTGCTTTACCGGCTCGCGGGTTTCAGACGCCGAGTGGGCTATTACCGAAGAGCCGAGCCCCGCCTCATTAGAGAAAACGCCGCGGGCGAGACCCTTTTTAATTATCTGCGAAAAGGCGAAGCCGCCTACGCCCCCCGCAACCGCCTTTGAAGAAAACGCGCTTGTGAATATAAGGCGGAAGGTCTCGGGAATTGCGGTATAGTTTTTACCGATTATAATAAACGCCATTGCAATAAACAAAAGCGACATAAACGGAACGAGCATAGAGGCAATTCTGCCTATGCGCTTTATTCCGCCGATTATAACCACAGCCGCGAAAAACGCCACTATTCCGCCTATTATCAGCTTGACAGCCGTAGAATCGTTATTAAGCACCGAAACAAACGAGCCGGTTATCTTATTAGTCTGCACGCCGCTCATACCTACCGCCGCCAAAAGGCAGAATATTGCCGCCAGCATACCGAGCCAGCGCTGCTTAATGCCGTAGGCTATGTAATAAAACGCGCCGCCGCTGAAACTGCCGTCCTTTTCCTTTTTGCGGTAGTAAAGACCCAAAACATTTTCGGAGTAATTTGTAACCATACCGAAAAACGCCGAAATCCACATCCACAGCACCGCGCCGGGGCCGCCGGTCAATATAGCCGAGGTGACGCCGATAATGTTACCCGTGCCCACAGTGCCCGAAATGGCGGCGGAAAACGCCTCAAACTGAGAAACCGCGTTTTTATCCTTTTTATTTTTCTTTTTGCCCATATCCTTTACGGCGGGCACAATGGTGGTGCTCATAGACTCGCCAAATTTGCGCACCTGCAAAACCCGCGTTCTTACGGTCAGCAATATGCCCGTGCCTAAAATCATAATAATCATAGGCCAGCCCCACACTACGCCGTTCACCCAATCGTTAACTTTCGTGACAGCTTCAATAAATGACTCCCACATTCTGAAATTCTCCCCTTTTGAAAAAAATAAAAGGAGCCGAACCGAAAACAGTTCAACTCCGTAAAAACGCAATAAAACACGGCTTTCACCGCGTAAAACATAAACTTCCGTCCTTTTGCCTGAGAGATTGGCGCTTTTTTAAGCGCCTTGCACCTTCGGCATCTGTTAAGCAGACTTCTCCGGAGCGCTATCCGTATACAGTTTTATCACACCATTGCGACACCTGAGAGTGTTACTCCTTCGGAAACGGACCGAAAATCCGTAATTTCCTGCATACTTCACATAGCTTATTTAATTTTCAAGTATTATACCACTTAAAAATACATATTGCAAGCATTTTTTGCATAAAAATGCAATTTTCTCAAAACATAAGACGAAAAGCATTGAAAAAAATATTTTGTATTTTTATACAAAAAGGATAATTATGGGAAAACAGCCCTTGAAATCAGGGCATTTGTATGATAAAATCAGCATATAAAACGGGAATTTAAAAGGTATATCTTTTAATATAAGTGGGGGAAATTTTAAAATGAAAAAGCTTTTATCGTTCTTAATTTGCACGGCGCTAATTCTGTCAATAATTCCTACCGCCGTATTCGCCGCAGAGGAAACAAGCGGTCAATGCGGAGATAATCTTACTTGGAGCTATAATACCGTGACCGCAACGCTTACAATAAGCGGCACGGGGGGTATGTATAATTATGATTATGGTTATAGCGTTTATCGCCCATCACCTTGGAATCAATATAACAGTAATATAAAAAATGTTTCTATTGGCAATAATGTTACAAGTATTGGCTGGTTTGCATTTCACGGTTTTACTAATCTTACAAGCATTGCCATACCGAATAATATTACGAGTATAGGTTGGTATGCTTTTGATGAATGTATAGGTCTTAAAAATATAACTATTCCTGACGGTGTTATAAGTATTGGTCAGGGAGCATTTTGGAATTGCACAGGTCTTACAAGCATAATAATCGGCAAGAATGTTGCAACCGTTGAGTGTTTTGTATTGGGCGGTTGCATAAATCTTAATAGTCTTACGGTAGACACTAAAAATGAAAAATATTATTCAAGCGGAAACTGCATAATAGAAAAGGATACCAATAAGCTTATTTTAGGCTGCAAAAACAGTAATATCCCATATGGTATTATAGGAATAGGTGATAGCACATTTTCCTATTGCACAAATCTTACAAGCATAACAATACCAAAAAGCGTTACAAGTATAGGTTCAGGTGCTTTTGCAGGCTGCATAAGACTTAAAAGCGTAACAATACCCAACAGTGTTACAAGTATAGGTTCCCAGGCATTTTTCGATTGCACAGGTCTTACAAATGTAACTATACCAAATGGCGTTACAAATATAGACTCTGGTACGTTTTGTGGTTGTAAAAGCCTTACAAACATAACAATACCTGATAGCGTTACAAGTATAGGTGAACAAGCATTTTACAATTGCACAGGTCTTACGAGTATAACCATACCTGATAGTGTTACAACCATAGCCAGCTGGGCATTTTCCGGTTGCACTTCACTTAAAAAAATATATTACCGCGGCAGTAAAGAAGAATGGAATAAAATTAATCTGCCTGAAGATGTTTTTCCGTCAGGCGCTGAAATAATTTATAATCCCACGGATTGTGATATTAACAACGGCCACAGCTTGGGCGAATGGATAGCGGAAGTGCCCGAAACCTGCACAAAAGACGGCGTAAAGGAACACTACGAATGCTCCGTTTGCCATAAGTATTTTGATAAAGATAAAAACGAAATAACCGATTTGGCAATACCGGCGCACCACACCCCGGTGCTGCTTAAAAAAATACCTCTTACCTGCACGACCGACGGCTACGATATTGTGAAATGTTCAAGCTGCGGCTACAGATACACGGTCAATTATGTTGCCGCCACGGGGCACGAGCTCGGCGAGTGGGTTTCGGAAATACCCGCAACCTGCACCGAGGACGGGGTAAAGGGACACTACGAATGCTCCGTTTGCCACAAATACTTTGATAATGATAAAAAGGGAATAACCGATACGATTATACCTGCGGCGGGGCATAGTTTCGGCGAATGGATTTTGAGAATACCCGAGACCTGCACCGAGAGCGGCGTAAGGGAGCATTACGAATGCTCTGTTTGTCACAAATATTTTGATAAAGATAAAAACGAAATAACCGATTTGGTTATTCCCGCGCATCACGACCCGAGCCTTATTAAAACAACGGCGCCCACCTGCACGACCGACGGGTACGATACCGTAAAGTGCCTGAACTGCAAGCTGATATACAATATAAACTATGTATCCGCCACGGGGCACAGCTTCGGTGATTGGACAGTGACAAAAAAGCTGACCTGCACGAACGACGGGGTGGAAATACGCCGCTGCGGCAAATGTGACGAAACCGAAACGCGCATCACCAAAGCAAAGGGACACAAGCAAGGCGAATTGGTAAAGCACCAAAACGCAACCTGCACAAAGGACGGCGGCGATTATTACAAATGCCTTACCTGCGGCGAAACCTACTTTGTTTTAGACGTTGTAAAAAACGGACACCTTTTCTTTGACGGGGAATGTATAGATTGCGGCATTGCCGAAAGTGATGTGCCGTTTGATATTGACCTTGATTGCGCGGTTTCCGCAACCGACCTTACATATCTTAAGCGCATTTTGCTCTCGAACAAAACCGCCGAGTGCGACCCCAACGGCGACGGCAAGCTAAATATACTTGATTTAATTATATTGAAAAAGCGTTTGGCAAAAAAATAGCCTTTAAATTGAGCGGTGTGCTAAAGAAATCCCCTCGCCACGCTTACGCGCGGCCCTCTCCCCTTTAGGGCAAGGGGCGCTGAATGGGTGCTGATTTAACACAAGCATATAATTATAAAAAATTTGCCGTTTAGCGGTGTTATTACCGATTTAAGTTGAAAAACGCCTCCCTTGCCTAAAGGGTGACTCCTCACAGTGTGAGGAGATGTCACGAAGTGACAGAGGAGACCGCCACCGTCAGTGGGTGGATTTGCCGCAGGCAAAGACGGAGGGATATAAAAAACAAAGCATAGCACAAAATCAACCGCAAAAGTATTGCATAAGAATATGACAAGGGAAGAACGGCGTTATTGAGCGGTGTGCCAAAGAAATCCCCTCGCCACGCTTACGCGCGGCCCTCTCCCATTTAGGGCAAGGGGCGCAGGTCAGTCAGGCTCCCCTCTATTTGCTTACGCAAAAGAAGGGAGCCTTTTTTAGCTTTATTTTTCGGTAATTCTTTTAAGCGCGCTCTTTTCAAGCCGCGATACCTGCGCCTGCGAAATGCCTATTTCCTCGGAAACCTCCATTTGAGTCTTGCCCTGCATAAACCGCAAAAACAAAATATGCTTTTCCCGCTCGTTAAGGTTTTTAATTGCCTCTTTCAGGGCTATTTCGTCAAGCCAGTTTGAGTCGTCGTTATTGTCGCCCACCTGGTCGAGCACGTAGATTGTGTCGCCGCCGTCGGAATAAACGGGGTCGTAAAGCGAAATAGGGCTTACAATGCTTTCAAGCGCTATTACCACCTCTTCCTGCGGCAGCCCTAACTCCGCCGCTATTTCCTGAACGGTAGGCTCGGTCTGCTTTTCGGCGGAGAGCCGCTCCTTTACCTGCATAGCCTTATACGCCGTGTCCTTTATGGAGCGGCTTACTCTTATTGAATTGTTATCCCGCAAATAGCGGCGTATTTCGCCTATTATCATAGGCACGGCGTAGGTGGAAAAGCGCACGTTTTGGGTAACGTCGAAATTATCTATCGATTTTATAAGACCTATGCACCCCACCTGAAACAAATCGTCAAGATTTTCGCCCCTGCCCGTAAACCGCTGAATAACGCTTAAAACAAGCCGCAGATTACCGTTTATAAGCTCCTCGCGCGCCGCCTTATCGCCCTCGGCGCATTTTTTAAGCAACGCCGTTTTTTCCGATTCCTTTAAAAGCGGCAGCTTTGAGGTATCCACTCCGCAAATTATGACCTTATTTTTATACATATCGGCACCTCCGTAATACTCACTAAAATTATTGCCGATATATACCGCCGATAAACTTTATATATTTTTTTTAGTTCGACAAATTTCACTTGTATTTTCATTTTCATTGACAATAAGCCGTATTGGGGTTAAAATATATTATATATGTATAGGGGTGAAAGAATTGTCGGTTAAAATTTCACCGTCGGTATTAACGGCGGATTTTCTTACACTGAAAGACGATATAAAAAAATTAGAGGACTCGGGTACGGATATGCTGCACCTTGACGTTATGGACGGTATTTTCGTTCCGAACATCTCGTTCGGCGTGCCGGTTATAAAGTCGATAAAAAAGCATACCTCGCTGCCGCTGGATGTGCACCTTATGATAGACCGCCCGCACAGGTATATAAAGCAGTTTGCCGAGGCTGCGGATATTCTGGGCTTTCATTACGAGGCGGGCAGCGATGTGCGCGCCACCCTTACCGAGATAAGGGAGCGCGGCTGCAAGGCTTGTCTTACAATAAAGCCGGGCACCGCGCCCGAGGAGATATTTGAGTTTTTGCCGCTTTGCGATATGGTGCTTGTAATGTCGGTTGAGCCGGGGTTCGGCGGGCAAAAATTTATGCCATCGGCGCTTTATAAGCTCTCTACCCTGCGTGACGAAATTAAAAAACAGGGCTTGAACATTGATTTAGAGGTAGACGGCGGCATAAATTACGAAACCGCGCCTCTTGCCGTAAACGCGGGCGCTACGGTGCTTGTGGCGGGCAGCTGCGTATTTTCGGCAGAGGATATGGGCAAGGCGGTAGCAACCCTTAAAAATCTTTAGAAAAAGCCCTGCCTACGGTCGGCACGGCGGTATCTTTGCAGAGCAGTTTGCCATATTCTTCGGTATAGGCGATTTCGGGCTCGCTTGCGTTTTTTACGGTGCAAAATTCGCTCATAAAATAAAAATCGCGGCTGTGCCCAGTTATGACAAGGCGGTATTTGCTTTTAAGGCGGTAAAGGCTGCTTTTTCCTCGCGGCAGACGGCGCAAATAAAGCCTTTTAATGCCGCTTATCATACTTTCACTGTCGGGGAAAATGAGCATAACGCGGTCTTTGCCGCGCTCTCTGCCTGCGGCGGGAGATACGGTAATAACGCACCCGGCGGATTTTCTTGCCCTTATTTCAACGAGTAGGTCGTCGCCTAATATATCGCCGTATTTTTCAAGACTTTCCTTAAGCAGCAGGCTCACGGCAAGCCGCGTGCCGCCGCTTAAAGAGGCAAATTTTTCGTAGGTACCGAAAAACGAGAGCACCTCGCTGTCGGAAAGGGCAATTCTTACCTTGTCACCTGCCAGTTTGTATACTGTCATTCGTTTGCCTCCGATAAATAAATTTTATGTATTCGGGAACACTGTTACCGGGTGATGAATATGCTAAGCAGCGGAAAAACCGCGTTTTTAAAGGCGATGCTTTACACGGCGTCTGCCGTAATACTTATTATAATCGGCTATTTTTCAGCCGGCTATTTTTTCGGATAGGAGTTTTAATATTATGAGTTACATTTCACTGAAAAGCGGAACGGATATAAGGGGCGTAGCGTCCCCCCTCGGCGGGAAAGAGGTAAACCTTACCGACGAAGCGGTTTACGATATTACCGCCGCGTTTGTTTCGTGGTACATAAATAAATATGATAAGGACCCCTCAAAGCTTACAATATCCGTAGGCAGGGACTCCAGAATAACCGGTGAAAAAATAGCGAAGCAGGTTATAAGCGCGCTTATTAACGCGGGCATATCTGTAATAGACTGCGGGCTTTGCTCTACCCCCGCCATGTTTATGACTACGGTGGATTTAAAAGCTGACGCCGCAATTCAGATAACGGCAAGCCACCACCCGTTTGACCGCAACGGGCTTAAATTTTTCACCCCCGCGGGCGGGCTTGATTCGCCCGATATTACCGAAATTGTAAAGCTCGCCGATAAGGGCGAGGAAATTATATGCAACCGCTCGGGCGTTACCGTAAAGCTGAATTATATGGCAAAATACGCCGCGAGACTGCGTAAAATGATATGCGACGCGGTGGGCAAAACGGAAGAGGAAAGGCCGCTTGCGGGCTATAAAATAGTGGTTGACGCAGGCAACGGCGCGGGCGGATTTTATGCTACCGACGTGCTGGAAAAGCTGGGCGCGGACATATCGGGCAGCCAGTTTTTAGAGCCTGACGGAATGTTCCCGAACCACATACCCAACCCCGAAAACGAGGACGCTATGAAAAGCGTATGCGCGGCGGTTAAGAATAATAACGCCGACCTCGGCATTATTTTTGATACCGACGTTGACCGCGCGGGCTGTGTTGGGGCTGACGGCGAGGAAATCAACCGCAACCGCCTTATAGCGCTTGCCGCATATATGGTGTCGGGCGAGAAGGGCGGCGCTACCATAGTTACCGATTCCGTAACGAGCGACGGGCTGCGCGAATACCTTGAAGATACCCTTAACGACACACACTACCGCTACCGCCGCGGCTATAAAAACGTTATAAACAAGGCGATAGAGCTATGCAAAGAGGGCATAAACTGCCCGCTTGCCATAGAAACCTCGGGTCATGCGGCTTTAAGGGAAAACTATTTTCTTGACGACGGCGCGTATTTAGTGACTAAAATAGTTATAGAATTAGCGCGCGGGCGCGATATTGAAAAAATTCTTGCTCCGCTTAAAATGCCGGCAGAGGAAGCAGAGTTCCGCTTTAATATAACGGCGGAAAATTTCAGAGAATACGGCGAAACGGTTATAAAAAAACTGCGCGAATACGCAGAAGCAAGACCTGATTACAAAACCGCCGACGATGACCGCGAGGGCGTGAGAATATCCACCGAAAACGGATTTTTCCTGCTGCGGCTGAGCGTTCACGACCCGGTTATGCCGATAAACTTTGAAAGCCGCGTCAAGGGCGGTATTAAAAAGGATATAGCGGGAATAGTGGATTTCTTTAAAGGCTTTGATAAACTTGATATATCGCCTCTTACGGAAGAGCAGTAACCTGCTCCTCCGTAAACTTTGTTATTACTGCTCAGCTTTTTGGCAGCCGCAGCAGTCGTTATCGGCGTCGCACGGGCGCGGCGGGAAGAAATCGTCGGTCGGGAATTTAATTTTTCTGAAAGTATCGCAGGGCTGGTCGGTTGAGTCGTCGCACTGCTTTTCGGGTATGCAGAAATCATACACCGGTATCAGCATTTGAACGTTTCTTATAAGCTGAACTATGGTGAAAAGCCCCAGGGTGACGTAAACCGTCGGCGTGCCGTTTTGCAGGTCGGTAACAACGTTGCCGCCTATGCAGTCACATATGCACTTGGGAATACAGCGAACGTTTTCGTAGCAATCGTGAATTTCGCAAATTCTCGCCGAAAGCGGAATCGGGTCAACCGCCTGAACAACGCATTTCGGCATATTTGTGCTTCGGCGCGAGCTTGTGTCGCAGTCGCCGTCCTCGCGGTCGCGGCTGGAGAATACCTTTACGTTGCCGTCGCTGCCGAAGAGTATAACCTTTTTCGAGTAAGAGGATATACCCTTTATACACTGCGGGCAGGAATGGGGAGCGGTGTAAACGTCAAAGTCAAGCAGGAAGAAGAAAGTAAGATCGCAGGAATAAAAGCCCTTGTTGAAGTTTACCGGCTCAACGTCAATGAAAACATTAAGTACCTCTGCCGAGCGTAATCTCACGCTTATCGCGTTGCTTATAAGCCCCTGATCCTCGGGCAAGAAGAAACAGCGAAGATCCTCCAGACAATCGCGGTCGCAGCAGGAATCGTACACTCTGCCGGCGTCTACGCATACGGCTTCCTTAAACGTACCGTTTTCGGGCGGGCAGCCGTTTTTTAAATCTGCCATAAAAATTGCCTCCTGTAGAATAATTGAAGTCGTATCGCCGGGGCAACACGTTATCTTCAATATCATAATATGTAATATAAGAAATTAAGTGAAATATATTTTCACAAAAACGGGAAAAATATTTGAAAGTTTTTATTTTCGGAGGGAATATGTATGAAAAGAAAACAGCTTTTCTCCTTTTTGGTTGATCTTCTCTTTTACATTGCCGGCGGTATTATATATTCCGTGGCGGTCTTGCTTTTCTTAACTGAAAACGAAATATCCCCCGGCGGGCTTACGGGTATTGCGACAATTTTGAATTACCTTTTTTCGCTGCCTATAGGTACGGTGGTGTTTATTCTTAATATTCCGCTGCTTGCGGCGGGGTTTATTAAATTCGGCGGTGTTTTTATTGCAAAAACCGCTGTTGCAACGGCGGTAATGTCGCTCACGCTCGATATTTCGGGGCTTTTTATTCCCAAAATGAAAATAGACCCAATATTAGCCGCGCTTTTCGGCGGGCTGCTTATGGGGCTTGGTATCAGCCTTTTTATGCTGAGAGGTGCCACAACGGGCGGCACCGATATAATAGCAAAGCTTATAAACCGCAAATTCCCGCACCTTACCGTAGGCAGGCTTATGCTCGCGGCAGACGCGGCGGTGGTGGGGCTTTCCGCACTGGTTTATAAAAATATTGAAAGCGCGCTTTACGCGGTAATTGCCATTTACGCATCGTCCCGCGTTATGGACCTGATACTCTACGGCGCAGACCGCGGCAAAATTATTTATGTTATAACCGATAACGCTAAGGAGCTTTCCGACAGTATAATGTCGCTTATAAACCGCGGCGTGACACTGCTTGATGTAACCGGCGCGTACACCGGCACAAAAAGACAAATGCTTATGTGCACCGTGCGGCGGCACGAGGTGGCGGCGGTTTGCCGCCTTGCCACAAACTGCGATAAAAACGCCTTTATAATAGTGGGCGAGGCGGGCGAGGTTCTCGGCGAGGGCTTTAAAAGAAACGCCTGACGGTTTTTTTGCACGATACTGAAATTTATTGTTGACTTTTTCGTTAAGGCTTGATATAATAATAAGGCTGTAAAAAGCAAATTGCCGGGTGTGGCGCAGCTGGTAGCGCGCTTGACTGGGGGTCAAGAGGCCGCAAGTTCAAGTCTTGTCACTCGGACCAAAAATCCTCATTCATAAGAATGGGGATTTTTACTTTTTTATCTTATATTCCACAGTCGGGGCGGAGGTACTGAGCGGTTTGTCGGGGCGATACCCCGTATTTCTTTTTAAAGGCGCGGTAGAATACCGAATAATCGCGGAAACCGCACTCCGAATATGCCTTTGTGGGGGATATTCCCGAAAGAACAAGTTGCTTTGCCATAACAAGCCTTTTTTCCGTAATATATTCGCCCACGGTCATTGCCGTGGCTTTTTTAAATATATGGCAAAGGTGCGACTTGCTTATATAATACCTTTCGCAAATAACGTCCAGGCTTAAATCATCGGAAATGTGGCGGTTTATGTAGTTTATAATTCTGCTGTCGAGCGTTTGGTCTATCTGAACCTCGGACATTGTTTCAAATGCGGCAGAAATTTCGTTTAAAAGCGGCAGAAGATTTGTGATTATCTGCACGCGTCTGTCTGAGGAATTTTCCGTCATATTATTTATAAACAGTTTATAGGCGTCGGTTTTGAAATTTTCGGCACGGTACAGGTTGAATGTACCCAATTTTCGATTTATAAACGGCGATAATAAGCGCCCTTTCGGGTCTATGCCTTTAAAAAGCTCGGCTTTAAAGTTTACCGAAAAGCGGGTGTAAGGCTTATCGGGGCTTATATCAATATAGTGCGATTCGGCGGGGCGCATAATTAAAATATCGCCCGCTTTAAGCAGGTACGGCGTACCCTCAACCCGATAAATGCCCTTGCCGCCCAAAAAGCAGTAAAGCTCATAGGTTTCGTGGGTATGGGCTTTGAAATGCTCCGGGACTGGGGTTTCATCCTGCCAATAGCCCATATCAATATCGTTATCCCGATATAAGAAAAAATCTGACATATTATCACCGTGTATATATTATCATATAAAAACAATATTTGCAATGTAAAATAATAATACAAACAATTTAATTGTTGTGATTGCCGATATATAATTAAGGCGGGAGGAGAATATATGACTGATAGCTATTTACTCAAAACCGCAGACGCGCGGGAGATATATTCAAAAATAAAAAATTTACCTATTATTGATTACCACTGCCACCTATCCCCGAAAGAGATTTTTGAGGATAAGCCTTTCAACAATATCGGCGAAATGTGGCTTGGCGGCGACCATTACAAATGGCGGCTTATGCGAACGGCGGACATAGACGAAAGGTACATTACAGGCAACACCGATTGGCGCGAAAAATTCATTAAATACGCCGCCGCGTTGGAGCTTGCCGCGGGTAACCCGCTTTACCATTGGTCGCATATGGAATTATCAATGTTTTTCGGCATAGATAAGCCGCTTAAAAGCGATAACGCCGCCGAAATATACGACGAGGCAAACGCTTTTATTGCAAAAAATAAACTGTCGCCGAGAAAGCTCATAGAGCAATCGAAAGTAGAAACCCTTTGCACTACCGATGATATTATTGATACGCTTGAATACCATGAAAAAATAAAAGAGGACAAAAGCTTTAAAACAAGGGTTCTGCCCTCGTTCAGAACGGATAATCTGCTGCTTGTACGGCGCACAGGCTACCCCCATTACATAAAAAAATTAGCCGAGGTATCGGGCATCGAAATAACAAACCTTGAAGGTCTTAAAGCCGCGGTTATTAAAAGGCTTGATTTCTTCTGCCTTAACGGCTGCCGCTTTACAGACGTGGGTATTCCGCATTTCCCCGATAGAATTGCAGATAACGCGTCGGCGGACGGTACGTTTAAAAAGGCGCTTGCGGGCGCAGAAATTTCCGATGCCGAATATTCAGGGTTTATAGGCAATATGTACCTTTTCTTGGCGGCGGAATATAAAAAGCGAAACCTTGTTATGCAAATGCACTTAGCCGTTTACCGCAACGCAAACAGCAATTTGTTTGCTGCCTTGGGTGCGGATTGCGGCGTAGACTGCGTGGGAGACGAAATAAGCGGCACGGCGCTTATACATATGCTTGACGCTATAAATAAAAACGGCGGTATGCCGCAAACGGTTATTTACACCCTTAATCCCTCAAACGCGGCGCAGATAGCCTCTGTTGCGGGGGCGTTCCCGAACATACGCTGCGGCGCGGCTTGGTGGTTCTGCGACCACAAGCGCGGCATACGCGAGGAAATGGAAAATATAGCCGAAAATTCGGCGCTCGGTTCATTTCTCGGTATGCTTACCGATTCGCGCAGCTTTTTATCCTACGCGCGTCACGATTATTTCCGCAGAATTGCGGCGGATATTTTAGGCGAGTGGGTAAGCGGAGGAGAATACGATAAGGAAAGCGCCGTAAGGCTTGCCGAAAAAATCAGTTATTATAATATAAAGGAGCTGACAGAGCAATGAAAATGTCCTTCAGGTGGTACGGAGAAACCGACCCGATACCGCTTAAATACATAAGGCAGATACCGAATATGCGCTCGGTAGTAACCGCGGTTTACGATGTAAAGCCGGGCAAGGTCTGGCCCGAAGAAAGCCTTAAAAAATTAAAAGAGCAGGCAGAGGAAAACGGGCTTATATTCGATATTGTAGAGTCTGTGCCTGTGCCCGAAGAAATAAAGCTCGGCACCGAAAAGGCGGACGAATATACCGAGGTTTACTGCGAGAACATTCGCCGCTGCGCGAAATACGGCGTAAAGTGCATTACATATAATTTTATGCCGGTGTTCGACTGGACAAGAACCCAGCTTGATAAAGAGGCATCGGACGGCTCAACAAGCCTTGTTATGTATATGGATCAGCTTAAAAGCCTTGACCCGCTTAAAGACGATATTCACCTGCCCGGCTGGGACGCAAGTTACACGCAGGCAGAGGTGCGGGATTTAATAAAAGCCTACTCCGCTTTGGGCGAGGAGGGGCTGTGGCGCAACCTTGAAAAATTCCTTAAAAGGATAATTCCCGTGGCGGAAAGCTGCGGAGTTACTATGGCGATACACCCCGACGACCCGCCGTACCCTATCTTCGGTATTCCGAGAATTATAACAAACGAGCGGAATATCGACCGAATGTTAAATATAGTAAACAGCCCTGCCAACAGCCTTTGTTTTTGCACTGGCAGCCTCGGTTGCGCGGCGTTTAACGATATTCCGAAAATGGTTCGCAAATACAGTGAAATGGGCAGGATAGCGTTTATGCACATCCGCCAGGTAAAGCTGTTAGAGGACGGCAGCTTTGAAGAGCGCGGGCATTTATCGAAAGACGGCAGCCTTGATATGTACGAAACAGTAAAGGCGCTGGTAGATACGGGCTTTGACGGATATGTTCGCCCCGACCACGGCAGAATGATATGGGGAGAGAGCGGAAAACCCGGCTACGGGCTTTTTGACAGGGCGCTGGGCGCTGCATATATAAACGGACTTTTTGAGGCCGTAGAAAAGGAGAAAAAATAATGGAAAAGGTAATAGTAATAACGGGTGCCGGCGGCGTGTTATGCTCGGGCTTTGCCGAGTTTTTGGCGGGCAAGGGCAATAAGGTGGCACTGCTTGATTTAAACGAAGAGGCGGCGCAAAGGGTAGCCGATAAAATCACCGCGGCGGGCGGAGTAGCCAAAGCCTATAAGTGCAACGTGCTTGATAAGGCGAATATTGAAGAGGTGCACGCAGAGGTGCTTGAAGACCTCGGAAAATGCGATATACTTATAAACGGCGCGGGCGGAAACAACCCGAAATGCACCACTGCGCATGAGGAATACGAAAAGGGCGACGAGCAGGCAAGCGATTTCTTGACCTTCTTCAACATTGACGAAAAGGGTTTTGACTTTGTGTTTGACCTTAATATTAAGGGCGTGCTTTTGCCGAGTCAGGTATTTATGGCAGATATGATAGGAAGAAAGGGCTGCTCGGTGCTTAATATTTCCTCAATGAACGCATACCGCCCGCTTACCAAAATACCGGCGTATTCGGCGGCAAAGGCGGCGGTTACAAACTTTACGGAATGGCTTGCGGTGCATTTTGCAAAGGAAAATATACGCGTAAACGCCATAGCTCCGGGATTTTTTGTTACAAACCAAAATCGCGCGCTGCTGTTTAACGAGGACGGCACCGCAACGCCGAGAACCGACAAAATACTGCGTTCAACGCCTATGGGCAGATTCGGCGAGGCAAAGGAACTTTTGGGAGCGGTTGAATGGCTGCTTGATGAAAGCAAGGCAGGCTTTGTAACGGGAGTGACTATACCGATAGACGGCGGTTTCTCGGCATATTCGGGGGTATAAGAAATGAAAATTTACGCATTTGCAGACGAGGCAAGCGCTAATATTGACGAACAGATAAAGGCAATGAAGGAAAACAAGCTTGACGGGCTTGAAATAAGAAACGTTGACGGCGTGAATATTGCCGAAATATCTGACAGCAAGGCAAAGGAAGTGCGGAAAAAGCTTGACAATGCCTGCCTTCGGGTGTGGACAATCGGCTCACCGATAGGTAAGATTGATATAGAAAAGGACAATTTTGCGCTGCACACCGAAAAATTCAAGCGCGCGCTTGAATTGGCGGATATTTTGGGCGCCGAAAATATACGGCTGTTTTCTTTCTTTACGCCGGTAGAAAACCGCGAAAGCTATAAGGATAAGGTAATAGAGCGTTTAGGCGCTTTTTGCGAAATTGCAAAGGGCAGCGGCATAACCCTTTGCCACGAAAACGAAAAGGGAATTTACGGTGATACGCCCGAGCGCTGCCTTGAGATACACAAGGCGCTGCCCGAAATTAAAGCGATATTCGACCCCGCGAACTACGTTCAGTGCGGAGTGGATACGCTGAAAGCGTGGGAATTGCTTAAAGGTTATGTTAAATATCTGCATATTAAGGACGCGCTGGCGGACGGAAATGTAGTTCCCGCAGGCAAGGGCGACGGCAATATTAAATATATTTTGGATGAGTTTAAAAAGCTCGGCGGCGAAAGCGTAACGTTGGAGCCGCACCTTACGGTATTTGACGGGCTGAAAGCTCTTGAAAAAGAGGGCGATGCAAGCGTTGTGGGCGAGGTTTACAAGTATTCTTCAAATACCGAGGCGTTCTCGGCGGCGGTAAGCGCCCTGCGAGAAATTTCAAAATAAGGTAAACTGATATGAGTAAAGTTAAAGTGGGAATTATCGGAATCGGCAATATGGGCTCGCTTCATTTGCAAACGGTTGCGGCGGGCAATATTCCCGGAATGAGGGTTACCGCCGTTTGCGATATAAACCCCGAAAAACTAAAGACGGCAAGGGCGGAATACCCCGATATTGCCGCTTTCGGCAATTATACCAAGCTTTTAGAAGACTCAGATACCGACGCGGTGATTATAGCCGTGCCGCACCCGCTGCACGCAAAAATCGCGATTGAAGCGTTTAAATACGGCAAGCATGTGCTTGTGGAAAAACCCATTGACATTACCGTTTCGGCAGCAGAAAACTTATGCGCTGCAGCGAAGAAAAGCGGCAGGGTATTCGCTATTATGTTCAATCAGCGCACAAACGGGCTTTTCCGAAAAGCGCGCGAAATTGTAAAAAGCGGCGAATTAGGCAATTTAAAGCGTTCGGTTTGGATAATAACTAACTGGTACAGAACCCAAAGCTATTACGATTCGGGCGAATGGCGCGCCACATGGGCGGGCGAGGGCGGCGGCGTGCTTTTAAACCAAGCGCCGCATAACCTTGATATCTGGCAGTGGATATGTGGCATGCCTTCTGCCGTTACAGCGTTTTGCAATGCGGGTAAATTCCATAATATAGAGGTTGAAGACGAGGCGACAATATACGCCGAGTATGAAAACGGCGCTACGGGGGTATTTATTACCTCAACAGGCGATTGCCCCGGCACAAACAGGCTTGAAATAACCGGCACGCGCGGCAAAACGGTGCTTGAAAACGGAATTTTAAAGCTGTGGAAATTAAAAGAAGACGAACGCGATATATGCAGAAATTCGGTTGAGGGGTTTGCGGAGCCCGAAACGGAATACAGCGAATTTACGGCTGAAAAGGAAGAAGCGCACGCGGGCATACTTAAAAATTTTGCGGGCGCTATACTTTACGACGAGGAGCTTTTATCGCCGGGGTATGACGGAATAAACGAGCTTATGATTTCCAACGCGGCTTATTTATCCGAATGGACGGGGAATAAAAGGGTGGCGCTGCCGTTTGACGCCGCCGAATTTGACCGCTTGCTCAAAGAAAAACAAATAAGCTCCGAAATAAAAGAAAAAACAGTGAAAAAATCAACCGATAAAAGCTGCGGCAAGCGCTGGCAGGTGAATTGGTAAACGGCGAGCTTACGGTGGTCGGGCACGTTGCGCATAAAGAGAAAAATTAAATTATATTTCTATGCGGCTTAACATATCCTTTCTGTATTTTAAGGGCGATACGCCCACCTCCGACTTAAATTTGTAATTGAAATAGGATTGTGAGGAAAAACCGCAGTCAAAAGCAATATCGGCTATGCTGCTGTCGGTTGCGATAAGCGCCTGCTTTGCGGCTGTGAGCCTGAGTGCGGAAATATATTCGGCGGGCGATGTTCCGAAATACACAGTAAAGAGCTTGTGAAAGTAAACGGGGCTGAGCGCTGCCCTTTTCGCGAGCGTTTCAAGCGAGAGCTTTTCGCGGAAATTCAGGTCTATGTACTTTTTTATCATTTGCAATTCTGCCGTATGTGGAACAGCGCCGCCCGAAACCGAATATCGGCTGTTAATTAAACCGGAAAGGATATAAAGAATTTTATCAACACAGCAATGTAAATACAGCGCTGTGCTTACGTTTTCGCTCTCGGTTGCAGCCATTTTTTCAAAGACCTCCCTTAGTGCTTCCGTGCAGGCGACCGTTGTAATATCGGGCACCGAAAAAAGCATTTTATCAAGCGCCACGCTTTTTGAGACAAGGTGCAGATAGCAGCATTTGAAATTGCGGATCATGAACCGTCGTACTTGCCGGAGGGTAAGGAATTTACACTTGTATGGAATGATGAATTTGACGGCGATTCGCTTGACAGAACAAAGTGGGATTACCGAACCTCTATGATGGGAAAGGTACACCAGGCGTGGTGTGAGGAGGGGGTTGAGCTTGACGGAAACGGCAACGCGGTTTTTACCCTTATGCTAAAGGACGGAAGACCCGTAAGCCCGCAATTGCAAACAGGGTATAACTTTATGGATGAACCGATAAAGAAGACAAAATTCGGCGCGGATTGCCTTCAATGGAATATAGGAAAGCTGAAAAAAAGTATGTTCACCCATAAATACGGTTATTACGAATGTCGTTGCAGGCTGCAGCAAAAGCCCGGTTGGTGGAGTGCCTTTTGGCTTCAGTCGCCGGTTATTGGGGCATCGCTTGACCCGTCAGATACGGGGGTTGAGGTTGATATAATGGAATCATTCGCGCCGGGCAGCGTTGCGCCGCACAATGTTTTTACCGGTGGCTATGGGCAGGACATGCGAAATCACCACATCGGAGGAAATAAGGAGCTTGACAAAACCGTGTTTCACCGTTTCGGGCTTTTATTTGATGAAACGGGCTATACATTTTACATAGACGGAAAAGAGGACGGAAAAATCACCGAGGATATTTCGGGACACGGTGAGTTTATTCTTATAAGCACAGAGGTTAAGGGCTACAGAACCGAAACGCATATGCCCTGCAAAGAGGCATTTGACGCCGTGGGCGATACGTTTTTGGTGGATTATGTGAGGGTGTTTGATATAATCGGTGACAGTGAATGACGGTATTTTGGTTAGGTCAGGCAGGGCTTTTATTTGAGTTTGACGGTGTAAAGGTTACGGTTGACCCGTATTTATCAAACAGTGTGGAAAAGGTTGAGCCTAAGAATTACCGCCGCCAGCCGATTGATGAAAGTTTTTTTGATATAAAGCCCGACATACTTATTTTAACCCACAATCACCTTGACCATACCGACCCCGAAACGCTTGAAAGGCTGTTTTCAAAACACGGCGGCATTTGCGTTTTGGCGTCGGGTAACGCGTGGCAAACGGCTCGCAAATTCGGCGGGGATAACAATTACATAATGTTTAACCGCGGCACTGTATGGACGGAAAAGGGTATAAAATTTGAGGCGGTTTATGCCGAACACAGCGACGATAAAGCGATAGGTGTTATTATTTCATACGGCGGCAGAAATTATTACATAACAGGCGATACGCTTTATAACAAAAGGGTGATAAAGGATATAAATATACCTGTCGATGTGGTTTTTCTGCCGATAAACGGCGTGGGCAACAATATGAATATGACCGACGCCGCACGCTTTGCAGAGGAAATAAAGGCAAAAACAGCCGTGCCGATACATTTCGGAATGTTTGACAGCCTAAACGCCGAGAATTTTAATTTTAAAAATAAGGTTATACCTGAAATTTATAAGGAGATGAAGCTTTGAAGGTAACAGATATAAAGCCCTTTGTTGTGGATTGCTTCAGAACAAACTTTGTGTTTGTAAAAATTTATACCGACGAGGGAATAACGGGCATAGGCGAGGGTACTCTTGAATATAAAGAAAAAGCCTTTTTAGGCGCTCTTGAGCATATTAAGGAGTACCTTGTAGGCAAAAATCCGCTTGATGCGGAGCAGCATTTTCATAATATCTACCGTGACGCATACTGGCGCGGCGGGCCTGTTTTAATGTCGGCGCTCTCGGCGACGGAAATGGCGCTGTGGGATATTTTAGGTAAGCACCTTAATGTCCCCGTTTATCAGCTTTTGGGCGGAAAAATAAACGATAAGGTACGCATTTATGCAAACGGCTGGTTTGCGGGCGCTAAAGAACCCGAAGAATTTGCCGCTAAAGCAAAAGAAGCTGTTAAGCGCGGCGTTACGGCTATGAAGTGGGATCCGTTCGGTAAATCGTACCTTGATATTTCAAACGCCGCCTTGGATAAAGCGCTGAGATGTGTGTCAGCAGTCCGCGAGGCGGTTGGCAACAGCGTTGACCTGCTTATAGAGGGTCACGGGCGGTTTAATATTCCCACGGGCATTAAGATTGCAAAAGAGCTTGAGCAGTTTAAGCCGATGTTCTTTGAAGAGCCTACCCCGCCCGACAGCCTTGAGGCTTTAAAGGCGGTGAGGGATAAATCTCCGGTTGCGATTTCGGCAGGAGAGCGGCTTTACACCCGCTGGGATTACTGCCGTTTCTTTGATATAATGCCCGCCGACTACATACAGCCCGATATTTCCCACGCGGGCGGAATAATGGAGCTTAAAAAGATAGCGGCAGAGGCTGAGTGCAGATATATTCCCTTTGCGCCGCATAATCCGTCGGGTCCCGTTGCAAATGCGGCGACCCTGCAGCTTGCCGCAAATACGCCGAACTTCTGTATTCTTGAAATAATGTTCAGCGATGTTGAGTGGCGCAAGAATATAACAAACGAAAGCCTTGAATATAAGGACGGATATATAACGATACCCGATAAGCCGGGTCTCGGAATTGAGATAAACGAGGAAGAGTGCTTAAAGCACCCGTATAAGCCGCACACCCTACGGCACTATGACGGAACGCTTACCGATATACGGCCGGCAAAAACGGAATTTTACTTTTAAGAGGTAATGAAAATGCAAAAAGCAATGTTTGTAACAGGCGGAACGGTAGGCACGGGCTTTGCCACCGCTGAAAAATTCGCGCAAAACGGCTATGCTGTGTTTATTACAAGTCGCAGGGCAGAAAAGGCGGAGGAAGCCGCAAGGAAAATATCCGATAAATACGGCGTATTCTCAAAGGGCTACGGGCTTGATATAAGAAACGAGCAGGCGGTTATAGATATATTTAACGATATTGATAAATGCGATTGCTTTGTTGAAACGGTGGTTTTAAATTCCGCCGATATGGGCTTCGGCACAGACCCCGCAAAGGGAATGGATTTCTTTACCGTGCCGGTCGAAGAATTTCAGCGTGTGTTTGAAACAAACCTTGTGTGGAATTTTACAATAGTGCGCCAGGCGGCAATAAGAATGAAAGAACACCATAAGGGCGCAATAGTGTTTTTCAGTTCAAACACGGCGTACCGCGCAATACCCAACAGAAGCGCTTATTCTGCCTCAAAGGGCGGCATAAACGCAATGTCAAAGGCTTTCGCCATAGATTTGGGGCCATACGGTATCCGCTCAAATGTGGTATTGCCGGGAACTATTAAAACCGCGCGCTGGGTGGAAATGGGAAATAAGCAGATAGTAAACGGAACGCTTACGCCGATAGGGGATATATCCGATTTTGAGGATATAGCGAACGCGGCGTTTTATCTCGGCACAGACCTTTCAAAGAATGTGACGGGTACGGAAATAACTGTGGACGGCGGTATGTCCTGCCAGCTTTACCCACAGATATTGAATGAAATAAACAAACATAATTTACGAAAGGCTTAGCGGTGATATATAACATGGAAAAATACATACCTGTTGTGGTAATCAAAGAGCTGTCCGAAACGGATAAAATACTTTCGGCGCTCAAAGCAGACGGCATTAACTGCGCCGAAATCACATTCAGAACGGCGTGCGCGAGTGAAGCTATTGAATATGCCTGCGGGAAATATCCCGATATGGCAATAGGCGCGGGAACGGTTATAAACGCCGAGCAGTGCAGAGCCGCTTTAAAGGCGGGCGCAAGGTTTATAGTGTCGCCGGGGCTGTCGGTATCGGTAGCCGAGGTCTGCCGTGAAAACGGCGTGCCGTATTATCCCGGCTGCGTAACACCGACCGAAATTATGCAGGCATTGGAGCTTGGCATTACAACCGTTAAGTTTTTCCCTGCCAATATTTACGGCGGACTTAAAGCGTTAAAGGCGCTTTCCGCACCGTTTCCGCAGGTCAGCTTTATCCCTACGGGCGGCGTTGACCGCGGCAATATAGATGAATTTCTGAGCTTTGATAAGGTGGCGGCAATCGGCGGCAGCTTTTTTGTAAAGGAAGCGCTTGAAAAACAGGGGAGAGAAGTAAAATGAGCAAAGTTGTTACTTTCGGGGAAATAATGTTAAGGCTTTCTTCCGTCGGGTATGACAGACTGTTCCAAAACGACGGTATGCAGGCAACCTTCGGCGGGGGAGAGGCAAACGTTGCGGTTTCTCTTGCGAATTTCGGTATAGACAGCACATATGTAACAAAGCTGCCCGAGCATGCGGTAGGTCAGGCGGCGGTAAACGCTTTAAGATATTTCGGGGTAAATACCGAAAAAATAGTAAGGGGCGGTGACAGGGTAGGAATCTACTATCTTGAAAAGGGCATTTCGCAGCGCCCGTCCGTTTGCATTTACGACCGTAAGTATTCGGCGGTTGCAGAAGCGGCGCCCTATGATTTTGATTGGGACAATATATTTGAAAACGCCGATTGGTTTCATATTACGGGCATTACCCCGGCGCTAAGCGA
>OIYS01000174.1_pt1 | contig 48151 bp, 41 predicted proteins | sample 1588271 | NCBI WGS metagenome assembly OIYS01 (sample SAMN03283286) | human gut metagenome | biome: human-associated habitat; material: feces | host: Homo sapiens | place: Peru | collected 2012 | reverse complement strand
TTAGCATCGCAGGATTTTAAGTCCTGTGCGTCTGCCAGTTCCGCCACTTCGGCATGCATTTAATTTCTTTAGTTATCTTAGCGACATGTTTTATTATACATAACACTTTAGTAAGTGTCAACACTTTTTTAAAATTTTTTTTATAATTCTATAACAGATATAAAGGCTGTATCAAATATAGATAATTCTTAAAAATTTATATTAACGTAAATGTAAATTAAAAAGAATGTAAATAATTTTGAAACAGCCATTACCATACTTGATTTTAATTTAAAATGAATTTACTCTATATATAATATACTAACCATAATAAATACTATTATTATGTTAATTTAAATTTTAGTAACTTCTCTTTTTATTTTTAACATCTTGATGTTTTTTAACATCTTGAAGTCTTTCTTCGCTATCTTTTAAAAACTTAGACATTATATCCTCAAAATTATTTGAAGAAGTTTTTCTTTTCTCTGAAATCCAATCTATTTCTATAGGTTTAGCGGATTTTCTTTTAGGTGGCATTGCTTGTTTAATAGATAAACTCATCTTACCATTATCATCTACTGAAAGAACTTTAACTTTAACTACATCCTGTTCTTTTAAATGTTCTCTTATATCTTTAACATAAGAATCAGCAACTTCTGAGATGTGAACTAATCCTGTCTTTCCACCAACTTCAACAAATGCACCAAAATTAGTAATATTTATTACTTTGCCTTCTAATATGTTTCCTGCCTCTAAGGTCATGTTTAAAAGATTCCTCCTTAAATTAATTTAAAATAAATATATGTTATTTAAATAATAACCTAAAATACAATTAATTAGATTCACTAGAACTTATTATAACCTTTTCTCCATTTCTTATCATTCCAAGACGTTCTCTAGCTAATCTTTCTATATATGAATCTGAGTTTACCATATCAACTTCATTCTGCAACTTTACATTTTCTTCTTGCAATTGCTGAAGTTCTTCATTTTTTGTAGCTATGTTCTTATTTAACCTTTTCATAGTAGATTCCTGTCTTACAAAAGCTATAATAAATACTCCAAATATTATCATAACCACTAACGTTTTAATTTTAATTTTTCCATTTCTCATATATGTCCCCCAATAAAAAATGGCTTATTATAAGTATATTTTAAACACTATTATTTTTTTATTCAAGATTTTTTTCAATTCTTTAGTAATTATTTTATAAAAATACTTTTAAATATATATATTAAATTCTTAAATATTACCCTTATAATTTTTAATAATTTCCTTATAAGCAAAGATTCAAATTTCAGTAGTTTTTTAGACAAGAAAATAAAATATATTCCCATTCCCAAAAGTATAAATACATACACATATAGGTTTAAAAAACCATAATTAAACCTTAATAAAAATATAAATACTATTATACTGCATAATATCCAAAATAATACATCTTGTAATATACTTATAATTTTTATTCTCTCTTTTCCCCTTATTATCCTGTAAATATCGAAAAAAATACCTATTATAAAGCCAGCTATAAATGCGTATATTATCATATCAAACTGTATTTTTAATGGTAATAACATAATAATTATTATCTCCCTAATCTAGGAATTATAAATCTTCTTTTTCTTCTAGCCTTTGTTCCTGAATATATTAAGCTGTCTACATATCCATGAATTATTATTTCACTATTTTCCAAGTCTAATTTTTTCACTCTAAGATTTTTCCCTTTTATAGCTAAAGAGCCTAAATTAGTGTTTACTGTTATCTTCTCATCATTAAAATTTAATACCTCTAATACTCCATTTACTACTAAAACTTTTCTATCTTCAAGATTTAAACTATTTTTATTTTCTTCTTTTACAAGTTTATTTTCCATAAAACTCCTCCATATATTAAAAACTTTAAAATATTTTCTAAATTATAATTATGCTAACTCAACATAAAAAATAACTAACTCAATTTTTAAATATGGAGACATTTATACTTTTATTCTGTATCCTCTTCGCCTTCTATTATTTCATACATATTTTTTGCATCTTCTTTTCTAACATGTTCAGCTAAATTTATAATTTTTGCTTTTAATACTTTATTTCCAAAAACTATTTCTATAATATCATCTTCTTTTAAATTAGTTGACGGTTTTGCCACCTTCCCATTTATACTAACTCTTCCACCCCCACAAGCTTCTTTTGCTACAGTTCTTCTCTTTATAATTCTAGATACTTTTAAATATTTATCTAATCTCATATATTTTCCTCCTATAAACCTAAATATTATTAAAGAACCTAAGATTTCTTAGGTTCTTTTCAAAATTACTTATTAACTTTTTCCTTTAACTCTTTACCAGGTTTGAAAACAGGAGCTATTGATGCAGGAATAATTATTGCCTCTTTAGTTCTTGGGTTTCTTCCTTCTCTTGCAGCTCTTTCTCTTGTTTCAAAAGTTCCAAAACCAACTAATTGAACTTTTTCCTTATTTTCTAAAGCTTCAGTAACACTTTCTATAAATCCTCTTAAAGCTGTTTCAGTATCCTTCTTTGTTAATCCAGACTTTTCAGCCATTTTTGTTATTAATTCTGCTTTATTCACTTTTACATCCTCCTTAAATTTACGTAATTAGCTAATTTTTTAATATAGCTATAAATACTAAACTTAGCTTATATTATCATACAATATATTTTTTTCTTTGTATAGTCAATGATTCTATATTATCTAAGAAATAATAATATAATTATTTTAAAAGCTTATTTTTATGATTTTATTGAAAGTTTTTAGCCTCATTCCAAAGCTCATCCATTTGTTCTAATGTTAAATCCTTAAGAAATTTATGTTTTTCTAAAGTTTTTTTCTCCATATAAGAAAATCTAGCAATAAATTTTTTTATTGTTTTTCTAAGAGCTTCTTCGCAGTCAATATTTAATAATCTTGATAAGTTTACACATGAAAATAGTAAATCTCCAAGTTCTTCTTCTATTCTTGACTTATTTTCATCTTTATATACGTCTTTCACTTCATCTAACTCTTCTTCTATTTTTTTAATAGCGTCAGAGGCACTATCAAAATCAAATCCAACCTTTTTAGCTTTATTTTGTACTTTACTTGCAATTATCAAAGCTGGTAACGCATCTGCTATACTTTTCATTTCTTCTGTTAGTGTTGAAAATCCTTTTTCTTTTTGCTTAATCTCATCCCAATTATCTAATACTTCTTCTGCTGAACTTATTTTTATATCTTTAAAGACATGAGGATGTCTATATAACATTTTATTATATATGCCTTGTATAACATCATTTATGTCAAAATAGCCATCTTCTTTTCCTATAGATGAATGAAAAATCACTTGTAAAAGTACATCTCCAAGTTCCTCTATGAGTGCATTTTCGTCCTCTTTTTCTATTGCATCTAAAACTTCAAAGCTTTCCTCTATTACATTCCTTTTAATACTTTTATGAGTTTGTTCGCTATCCCAAGGGCAACCATCTTCCCCTCTTAAAGTATCTATTAAATCAACAAAATCATAAAAATCTTTTTTGTTATTTAAATCTTTAGGAATATAAATTGACGTTAAATAATCTATATCTTCTTGCCAATCTAATTCATACAAAGGAATTTTTCTTATACTTTCTAGCCCTTCGATTCCTGCTGCTCTAACAAAAAATATCCCTGTATCTTCATTATATCCTTCCAAAAGTTTTATTTTAACTTCAGAAGCTATAAATTTATTATAAACCTGAGTTATTACACATCCTATTCTCTTATCAATGATTTGATTATTTATATCAAAAGCATCAATTATTTTTATACCTTCTATTGGATCTATTTTTAAAGCTTCCATGATAGCATCTATAAAACTAACAGCTGGATATAATTTATACTCTATATTATTCTTCTTACAAAGTTCTATTAAATTTAAAACTGATTTTTCCGCTACCAACGGATGTCCTGGAACTCCATATATTATTTCTTCTTTATCGGCCAAATTTTTTATTATATCATTTGCAATATATTCATAAACATTATCAAAACTATCAAACATTTCATAAGCATGGTCATAAGTATTAAATATTATACCTTGCTCTTTTAAAAAATCAACTGTAGGGTGTTTTTCTGTTCTAAAATAAATATTTTTGTTTTTTTTAAGCTGATTTAAAACACCTATAGTTAATGCATTATAATCTCCAGGGCCTAGACCTACTATCTTTAGCATAACAGCTCTCCTTCGTGTAAAATATAAAATATGTTAAGATTAATTTATTTTTTATATACTTTTCTTTCCTTAATCTCATCATACCTTAATATTTTTAATAATATTATTAATACTACATATATAATAATACCCACAAATATAGAAATCAAGCATGATAAACTACTATTTATTCCTATATCCGTAATTTTTAAATATGTTAATAAGACACCTGTAATCATTAATAGGGATGCAATGATAGGTTTTATTACTATATCTGTAAAATAGAATCTGCATTTTAATTTCTTAACCATGTAAACAACATTTAATATTGCTACTACAAAATAAGCTGATATAGTCGCTATAACTGCTCCATATATATTTAAATTTGGCATTGGAACTAAAATAGTAGTTAAAATTATTTTTATTACACACCCAATAAATAAATTTAAAACTGGTCTATAATAATATCTTGTTCCTTGTAAAATTGATGTTGTTATATTGGTTATTACTAAAAATGGAATGCTTAATGCTAAATATTTAAGAATAATAAACCCTTCTGATTTCCCTGGAAATATTAATTTCATTATAGGCCCTGCCATAAAATATAATCCTAAAAAACAAGGTAACGCAACTAACATGCTAAGCTTTATAGATAAATTTATTTTATTTTCTAAACCATTTTTATTTTTTAATATATAAAGTTCAGATATTATTGGAATTATTGAAGCAGATAATGCTGCCGTTAAAGTCATTGGAATATTAGTAAATATTGATGCTTTTCCTGTTAGTTGCGCGTAAAGTATCGTTGCATTTTGCATACTCATTCCTGATTGTAAAAGTTTCTGTGGGACTAAAACAGAATCTATAACTCCCATAATACTTCCTACAGCTGCTCCTACTGATATCGGAAGTGCTACTTTCATTATTTCCATAAATACCTTATCGCTTCTACTTATTTTTCTTATGTTATTTTCTTTTTTAACTCTTAAATACTTAGGCCAAAGATATAAACCACTTAAAATCGCTCCTGCCGCTGCACCAAAAGAAGCTCCCCCTGCCGCTTTTTCTATTCCATATGGAAATAATAAGAACGCTAGTCCAACACCAAAAACCACGCGACCTATCTGTTCTATAACTTGAGATACTGCTGTTGGTGTCATATTTTGCATTCCTTGAAAGAAACCTCTAAGTGGTGTCATAAATCCTATAAAAAGAGGAGCTAAACAAACTCCAAGTATTGAATAGTACGCTTTTTCATCCCATTTTAACGCATGTATAATAACCTCTCCAAAACCCCCTAGAAAAATGGTTGTCCCAAGACCCAATAAAATCATTACTTTTAATGCTTCTTTTATAACCTGAAACACTTCATCTCTTTTTCCTAGCGCTATTTTTTCAGATATAAGCTTTGAAACAGCTATTGGAACTCCAGTTGATATAGCTATAAACAACATATAAAGGGGATAAGTCATTTGATAATATCCAAGCCCTTCATCCCCTATTAACATTATTAGTGGCCATCTAAAAAATATACCTAAAAATTTTGCTAATATGCTAGCAAAAACTAGTATTAAACTACCCTTAACCAATGATTGCTTTTTCATAAATACCTCCAGATACTATTAACTGTTTAATTTTATTGTTAATCTAGAGGTATTATTCCTAATGATAATTAAATATTATTGCTCCATTTGTTTTCCTAAAAATACAGCTGCAGTTTCTGCCAATTTACTTTCTAATTCTCCTAATTTTTCATCTTCTTTAGAAATTATTATAACAGAGCCTATCACATCTCCCTCTGCTATAATTGGTGATATAACTTGACTTGAATATTTAGATTCATCATCATCATTATATAGAGGTATTACATTTTTTCCATCTTCCCCTAAAATAACTGTTTTCCTATTTTCTATTACTTGTTCTAGTTCATCACTAACTTTTTTATCTATAAATTCTTTTTTTGTAGTGCCACTTACTGATATAAAGGCATCATTATCAGCAATTAAAATTATATGTCCCATAGTTTGTTGTAATGCTTCAGCGTATTCTTTTGAAAAATCTGTTAATTCACCAATTGGAGAATATTTTTTTAATATAACTCCACCCTCTCTATCAGTAAATATTTCTAATGGATCTCCTTCTCTAATTCTTAATGTTCTCCTAATTTCTTTTGGAATTACAACCCTTCCTAAATCATCAATACGTCTAACTATTCCTGTTGCTTTCATTTGTTTTTCCTCCTTAATTATCTATGTATAATTATTTTTAATAAAATAGGGTATTACTATATCTAGTTTTCAATATTAGTATCTTATTAATTTCAAATTTTATACACATTGGTTATAATTTATCTATAAAGAAAATTTTACTTTAAAAATTAAATATTAAATTTAAAAATAAAAAAACGCAAAGCATCAATACTTTGCGATTTTTTTAATAATTTATAAACCTTCTTTTAACTTATCAGTATAAGTTTTTGCATTAAATTCCTCTTCCCAAGCAGTTAATCCTTCAGTCATAACATCAACCTTTTTATTATATAAAACTTTTTCCTTTACTTCTTCCTTTAATTCATCATCTAAAGGCTTTTCAGTTGTTGCCACTACATTATCTCCTTGAAGTATAACATACTTTGAATTGTAATTTATAACTCCTGATACTCCCTTACTTTCTGTTATACCTTTTACAGCTTCCATAAATGTAGTTTCATAAGTAGTTGAGTTATAACCTATTTTTCCTAAATCACTAGCTGTCGGAAGATTTTTCTCTTCATCTGTTGCATCCTCTGCTTCTGCCTTTTCAACATTAGCTACATATTCGTTATATAAAGCGTCAAAAGTTGCTGTACCATTTTTTATAGCTTCACTTGCAACATTTGCTTCCTCTTCAGTTTTAAATGAAAGCTCTTTAATATTAGCACTTCCATAATTTAAATAATCATTTTTATTTTCATTATAATAAGTTTCAACTTCTTCATCAGAAACTGACAAATCCTTAGTCATATAATCTTGAAGTATTTCACATATTATAGAACTTTTAAACATTTCTTTAACAGAACTTTCTCCATATGTCTCTATATATTCATCATATTTATCCCCTAAATACTCTTTAAGACTTTCCATTTTAGCATCTATTTGAGTATTTATTTCATCTTCTGATGGCACTATTCCTAACTTCTCAGCTTGTAAAACCATAAGTTTTTCTTGAACTAAGGAACTTAACATACTTTGTCTTTCATATAATACTCTAGATTGTATTTGTGAATCCTTAAGATAATCACTGCCATATTGTGTTTCTAATGTTGTATATAATCCCTTTAAATTCCCATTAACCTCCCCTAAAGTTATATCCTCATCATTTACAACAGCCACAACAGTTTTTTGTATTGCCTCATCTGTTTTTTCAACCATTGTAAGGCAAACTCCACCAATTGTTGCAACTCCAGCAACTATAACTATCACTAATTTTTTCCAACTCTTCATAATTCCCCTCACTTAATTTCCTTATATTTTCATATTTTTATAATGTTAACTTTATAATAATATACCAATATTACAATTTTATTTCAATTATTTGTTTTTATAGGAAACTAAATCATCCAATATTTCTTTAAATTTTTCTAAAACACTTTCTTTTTTCATATCCTTATATTTATAAACAAAGGCTGGTTTATCACCAAATCTAAACAATATATTTTCTTTATTCTTTTCTAAAAGCCTTATAAATAACTGTTTATCAGTTCTTTCTCTACTTTCAAATTTGAATACAACCTCATTATTTATCTCTTTTATTTCTTCTATATTTAAAATTTTCCCTTTACTTTTTATATATGCTATATCCATGAGATTGTAAATCTCTTTTGGTATGGTTGAAAATCTATCTCCAAGTTCCTCTTCAACATATACATAATCATCCATACTTTGAATAGATGCTATTTTTTTATATATCTCAATTTTTTGTATCTCATCTTCTATATACGTTGATGGAATAAATGCATCAACTTTTATATCAACTGTTGTTTCAACTGGTTCTTGATCTATATCACCTTTAATTAGCTTTATAGTATCCTCAAGCATTCTACAATATAAATCATATCCAACAGCAGCCATTTGACCATGTTGAGCCGAACTCATCATATTTCCTGCTCCTCTTATTTCTAAATCTCTCATAGCAATTTTAAATCCCGAACCTAGTTCTGTAAAATCTTTAAGAGCTTTAAGCCTCTTCTCAGCAACTTCTGTTAAAATCTTATCTTTTTGATAAGTAAAATAAGTATAAGCAACCCTATTACTTCTTCCTACTCTTCCCCTTAACTGATAAAGTTGAGATAGTCCCATTTTGTCTGCATCATAAACTACCATTGTATTAACATTTGGAATATCTATTCCAGTTTCTATTATTGATGTGCAAACTAATATATTAAACTCCTTATTCATAAAAGCAATCATTTCTTTTTCTAATTGCCTTTCTGTCATTTGACCATGAATAATAGTTACCTTTCCTTCTGGAACTAAATTTTGAATATAACTTGCCATACTTTGTATACTTTCAACTCTATTATATACAAAATAAACTTGACCACCTCTTCCTATTTCTCTAAGAATAGCATCTCTTATCAATTGATCATTTTGTTCTACAACATAAGTTTGTATCGGATATCTATCCTCTGGTGGCGTTTCTATTACTGATATATCACGAACTCCTGTTAATGACATATGAAGTGTTCTTGGAATAGGCGTAGCACTTAGGGTTAAAACATCAACATTCTTTTTAACACTTTTAATTTTTTCCTTTTGAGCAACTCCAAATCTTTGTTCTTCATCTACTATTAAAAGACCTAAATCTTTAAATTCTATATCTTTAGAAACAAGCCTATGAGTTCCTATTAAGATATCTACATTACCTTCTTTTAATGCCTTAATAGTTTCTGTTTGTTGTTTTCGACTTCTAAATCTACTTACCATATCAACCTTTATAGGAAATCCTGAAAATCTTTTTAGAAAGTTATTGTAATGTTGGTCTGCTAATATAGTTGTTGGAACTAAAAATGCTACTTGCTTTCCATCCATAACAGCTTTAAAAGCTGCTCTTATTGCAACCTCTGTTTTACCATAACCAACATCTCCACATAAAAGTCTGTCCATAGGCTTATCAGATTCCATATCTTTTTTTATTTCTTCTAAAGATGTTAATTGATCTGGTGTTTCATCATGAGGGAACTCATCCTCGAACTGTTTTTGCCATTGAGTATCTTTTGAAAACTTATATCCCTTTAATGCAGCTCTTGTTGCATAAAGGTTTACCAAATCTTCAGCTATATCATTTATAGATTTTCTAGCTTTGGCTTTGGCTTTTATCCATTCATTTCCTCCAAGCTTATTTACCTTAGGAGAACTTCCTTCTGAACCTATATACTTTTGAACTAAATCCAATTGTTCAACAGGAACATAAAGTTTATCTCCTTTGGTATACTCAATATCTAAGTAATCCCTCATATGACCTTGTACTTCTATTTGCTTTATGCCTTTATAAACACCAATACCACTATTTACATGAACTACATAATCACCTGGCTTAAGTTCTCCAAAGCTTGCTATTTTGGCTACACCTTTTTGTTTTATTTTTTTCTTTGATGATTTTCTTTTTCCTTCACCAAAAAATTCTTTATCTGAAATTAAACATAATTTTAAGTCCGAATATTCAAAACCTTTAAGTTGACTTCCATAAGTTATGACAACTTCTCCATCCTTAATTTCATCTATTTTTTCCTTGTATACACTCTCTATATCATTTTCCCTTAAAGTGTTAACAAGCCTTTCCCCCCTTGGCTTTGTTCCTGCTAAAATAATCGTCTTAAAACCTCTAGCTTTTCTATCTTTAATATCATCTATAAGAAAATCTAATTGTCCTTGATAATTATTTAATGTACCTTGTTTAAAAGTTGCACTTTCACACAAAGAATAAAAATCTTTACTTCCTTCAATAGAATTTATAGCCACTATTTTTCTATCTTTAAAAGAATTAATAATAATCTCTTCATCTAACAATAAATTCCCCTGCGATGGAAGTATACTTCCTCTTTCCAAAAAAGATTCGTAATTTTCTTTAAATTCAATAATTGTACTATCAAGCTTTCCTCTACATCTTTTTGTATCATCTATTATCATTAAATAATTATCCAAATAATCAAAAAGTGTAGACGGCTTTTTAAAGAAAAAAGGAAGGTAACTATCTATAGTTTCAAAAGTCCAATTTTCCTTTAAATTTTCTATATTCCTATTTACCATATCACAGACTCTGTTTATAACTTCATCATCATGATTTTTTGATTCTTTAAAATTTTCAAGTTCAGAACTTATATTTTTTATAGCATAATCTACAATCTCATCATTTAATATTATTTCTTTAGCTGGAAAAATTTCAATTTCCCTTATCTTATCAATACTTCTTTGAGATTCTACATTAAATCTTCTAATTGACTCAATTTCATCTCCAAAAAGCTCAATTCTATATGGAACAAAACTATTAGGTGGATATATATCTAATATCCCACCTCTTAAAGAAAATTCTCCCTTTCCTTCAACAACCTCTACTCTTTCGTATCCACACCCTAAAAGCTTTTTAGATAACTCTAATAAATTTAGTTCCTTTCCAGCCTTTAATTTAATAGTATTTTCCTTAAATAAATTAACAGGTGTATATGCTGTCGCAAAAGAATCCATAGTTACTATAATTATTTTCTTTTTCTTATTTAATATTTCCCTTATAACAGATAATCTAGCCCATCTTAAATCGCCAGATATAGCTGCAATATTATAAAATACTATTTCCTTTGCAGGTAAATAATAAACATCCTGTGTGTAAAACGACAAATCCTCACACATATTTCTAGCTTCTACATCACTATGGGTTACTATAACCATAGATTTGTCTTGCTCCTCATAAATAGCATTTATCATATAACTTTTTCCAGATTCAGAAAGTCCATTTATCTCTAAATTTTTATTTCTATTTAAAGCATCTTTTATGCTTGTAAAGTTATCACTATTTAATAAAGGATTTATTAACCCTTGTAGTCTCAAACTAGACACCTCCATTTTCCTAATCAACTTTGAAACCATTATATATATTCATTGAATCTTTTACTGATTTTTTTATCATTTCAGCTACAGCATCTGAACAAACTGGAATAACTTTATTTAAAACTTCACTTTCTTCAGACGTAAACTTTCCTAGAACATGACTAACTAAATCATGATTAGGTTGTCCTATCCCTATTTTAACTCTTGGAAATTTTTCTGTTCCAATATTAGCTATAATGCTCTTTATTCCATTATGTCCACCAGCACTTCCTTTTTCCCTTATTCTAAGCCTTCCAACTGGCAAACTTATATCATCATACAATACTATTAGTTCTTCCTCTAATATTTTATAAAAATTCATAACCTCCCTTATACTCTCTCCACTTAGATTCATATAAGTTGTAGGTTTTAATAGAATTACTTTGTTTCCCTCTATTATTCCATCCCCATATATTCCCTTAAATTTTATCCTGTTTATATCAATATTATACTTAGCTGCTATATAATCTATAGCCTGAAAACCTATATTATGCCTTGTATTATCGTATTCTTTTCCTACATTTCCAAGTCCAACTATTAAAAACATGAAATTTTCTCCTTTATTTCTATTATATTCAATTAAAATTGTATATGCAAAAACCTTACCCTTCACATAATCTGCGAAGGGTAAATAAAATTTAAAATTAATCATCCTTAATTCTTTTTAAGGTGAAGCTAAAGCTTACTCCCTTATCAGTATTATCAATCCAAATCTCTTCATTATGTTGTAATATTATATTTCTAACTATAGGAAGTCCAAGACCTGTACTGGTTTTATTAGTTCTAGACTTATCAGCTTTATAAAACCTATCCCAGATATACTTTAAGTCTTCCTCTTTAATACACGGACCATTATTATAAACTGACACAATAACTTTTTCATTTTTAACTTTAGTGCTTACTAATATTTTACCACCTTTATTACAATATTTTATAGCATTATCTATAAGATTAATCAAGACCTGAATTATTTTATCATTATCAGCTAAAACAAAAAGATTTTTTCCATTTAAATTTATATCTATTTTTATATTTTTCTCTAAAGCTTTTTGACCCATTTTAAGTACAGTTATTCTTACAGCCTTATTTATATCTATTTTCATAAAGTTAAACTGAACTTTACCAGCTTGCATTGCCGATAAATCTAAAAGATCATTAACAAGCCTTGTAAGACGCATTATCTCATCATTTGCTATATTTAAATAATCTTTTTCCTTTTCTTTAGGTATAATACCATCTAAAATAGCCGTTATAAAACCTTTTATAGATGTTATAGGTGATCTTAATTCATGAGATATATTTGATATAAATTCTCGCCTATTATTCTCTGCCTCTTCTATAGAATCTGCCATATTATTAAATGTTTTAGCCAAATCTCCAATCTCATCATTATTTTTAATACTTACTCTCTTTTCAAAATAACCATTAGAAAAATCTTTAGCCACATTATTTATTGATTCTAAAGGTTCAATTATAAATTTCTTTGAAATAAAATAAAATAAAATATTTAATATAATAATAGCTATAACAACTGAAATCCATATGATATTATACATATCATCTATCGGTCTATTTATAGTTTCCTGAGGAATTACATATACTATCCCACCAATAAATTCATCATTGCTATTATACATACCCCTGCAATATATGTATTTATCTCCACTTTTATATTCTAATATATTATTATTTTTTAAATTCTCTACATTAAAACTTGTATATCTTTTATTGTACAAGTATTGATACTTATCATTTGATATCCCATAGATATAACCTGAACTATTAACAAGCATTATATCCGCTTCTAAATAATTTGAAATTAGATGTAGCATTGTATAGATGTTTTCTCTATCTGCAGATGTACTACCTTGATACTTTACAGCAACTTCTTGTATAGTATTGCTCTCCGTATCTAGCTTTTCTTTCTCCAAATTAAAATAATCCTGTCTTACAAAATAGGATAAAATAACTCCAGTGGCAAAAAACACTATAAGTATAATTACACTTATCGTTGCTATAAGCTTAAATACTAAGCTCTTTCTTTTCATTATTTCACCTCAAATTTATATCCAACTCCCCAAACAGTTTCTAATTGCCATTCGCTTTCATTATTTAATTTTTCTCTTAATCTTTTTACATGCACATCAACTGTTCTAGAATCTCCTGGATAATCATATCCCCACACTTCACAAAGCAATTGTTCTCTTGTAAAAACCTTATTTCTATTACTTGCTAAGTAATATAAAAGTTCAAACTCCTTAGGAGGCATTTTCAATTCTTCACCCTTATAAATAACTTTATAAGAATTTAAATCTATAATTAAATCTTTAAACTCTAATTTTTTTTCTAAAGCCTTATCTTCTACTGTGTATCTTCTCATAACAGCCTTAACTCTAGCTATCAATTCTTTTGGTTCAAATGGCTTAACTACATAATCATCAGCCCCTAAATCAAGAGCTAAAACTTTATCAAACGTTTCTCCTTTTGCAGTTAACATTATGACTGGAATATTTCCTTCTTTTCTTATCCACTTTAAAAGATCTATACCCTCTATGTTTGGAAGCATCATATCTAATATGACTAAATCTGGTTTATATCTCATAAAAATACCTTGAACCATTCCTCCATCATGAATTGTCTTAACATCATAATTAGCTGATTCTAGATATATTCTTATTACCTCGCATATATTTTCATCATCATCAACTATTAAAATTTTCTCCTTTAAGCTTTCCATAACATAATCCTCCTACATATTATCTTTTGATATTGCATTTTAATTATTAAAAGAAAAGTGCAGTAGACACCTATATTCCTTTTTCTACTACACTTTGTATATAAACTTTTGGTTTAAAACAAGCTACTTAAAGGTTTATCATCATAAATCCTCTTAATAGCATCTGCTAAAAGAGGTGCAATAGATAACGACTTAAATTTACTTAAGTTTTTATTATCTTTTGGCAGGGCTATAGTATTTAGCATAACTAATTCTTCTAGAGGAAAATTTCCTGTAAATGCTTTTATATTCCTTGTATTATTTTCCATTATGATGAAGACCTCCTTGAAATAACAATCTAACCTTTATGTTTAAAATTATTTATTGTTGTTTCTCTCTACCCAACCATCAATATTTTTTTGTCTTGCTCTAGCAACTGCTAAAGAACCCTCAGGCACTTCTTTAGTTATAGTAGATCCTGCTGCTGTATATGAATTATCTTTAACTTCAACTGGAGCAACAAGATTTGTGTTACATCCTATAAAAACATTATTTCCTATTTTAGTTTTATGTTTTTTCTTTCCGTCATAATTAACAACCACAGTACCACAACCAAAATTACAAGAAGTACCAACTTCAGCATCTCCTATATATGTTAAATGTGACACTTTAGTATTATCTCCAATTGTAGATTTTTTAATTTCTACAAAATCACCAATTCTTACACTATTTCCTATATTACTTTCAGGTCTTATATAAGCAAAAGGACCTACTGTCGTATTTTTACCTATTTTACTATCTAAAATAACAGATGATTGTATTTCTACACCTTCTTCTATAATACTATTATTTACTCTTGAATTAGGATATATAACACATGATTCACCTATTACAGTATCCCCTTCTATAACATTTCCTGGATATATTATTGTATCTTGTCCTATTTTAACATCAACGCCTATATACGTATTATTCGGGTCAATTATAGTAACCCCATTATCTAAATGCATTTTATTTATTCTTTTTCTTAATATATTTTCAACAACAGCAAGTTCACTTCTTGAATTAACACCTAAAGTTTCTTCAAAATTTGTAACCATTGCTCCTATTTTTTCTCCATTTGATTTAAATATTTCTATAACATCAGTTAAGTAATATTCGCCTTGAGCATTATTATTTGATAACTTTCCTAATGCATCTAAAAGATTTTTTATATCAAAACAGTACATTCCCGCATTTATTTCAGTTATGTTTAATTCATCTTCGCTACAGTCTTTATGCTCAACTATCTTTTCAACTGCATTATCATTTCTAACTATTCTTCCATAACCAGTTGGATTTTCTACAATAGATGTTAATAATGTAGCACAGTTATTATTTGCTATATGGATATCGATTAACTTTTTAACTGTAGAAGCTTTTATTAATGGGGCATCTCCTGTAAATATTGCTACTACACCAGATTTCCCATCTAAGAAAGCTTTTGCACATTTAACAGCATGTCCTGTACCTAATTGCTCTTCTTGCAATGAATATGTAACATTTCTTGAGCTTGTTCTATCTTGTACAAGTTTCGCTCCCTTTCCAATTATTACATTCACATCATCAATTCCGGCTTCTCTCATAGTATCAATAACATGATTCACCATTTCTTTTCCACAAGCTTTATGTAAAACTTTTGGAAGATTAGACTTTATTCTTTTTCCTTGTCCGGCTGCTAATATTATGGCATATCTGTCCATAACTTCACCTCTTTCTATTAAAATTTAGTATATTCATATTCTTGGTAATTGAAATATTCTAAATAGTACGCTCATATCATTCTAATTATATTTTATTAACCATTTCTTTTCAACACTTATTATATATAGTGCAAATACATTTAAAAAGAAAAGTAAAAGGAAATTATCCTTTTACTTTTCAAAACTATTCCTGTGTAGATATTCCTTGTAACTCAGAATTCTTTACTTTTTCATATTCATCTAAAATAGCCTTTTGAATCTTCTCTCTTGTTGTACTATTTATTGGATGCGCAATATCTTTAAATTCACCGTCTGGTGTCTTTCTGCTTGGCATTGCAATAAATAATCCATTTTGTCCTTCAATAACCTTAATATCATGAATTACAAATTCTTCATTAAAAGTTATAGAAACAATAGCTTTCATTTTTCCTTCTGTTGTAATTTTTCTGATTCTCACGTCAGTAATATTCATTTAATCCACCTCCAGTTGTTAGCACTAATATATTTCTATAAAACATATTAATTTCCTTCCTAATTTTAGAAAATTTTATATATTTTTTATGCTAACAACTGCAATTTATATTAAACTCTTTGAAGGAACCATTTTTATGCCCTCTTTATCATCAATAGCTAATATATCTACTAATGATATGTAATTTTTTGAAACCTTATTAGAAGACATTTTATTGTCTATTAAAACTCCACTTCCAACAAGTTCTGAATCAAATTCTTTTAAAAGATCGATTATTCCGTTAGCAGTTCCGCCACCTCTCATAAAATCGTCTATAAAGATACATTTACTTCCTGATTTTAATGATTTTCTTGATAAGCACATTTGCTGAATCCTTTTTGATGTCCCTGATACATAATTTATAGAAACAGTTGAACCTTCTGTAACTTTACTATCACGTCTTGCAGTAACCATAGGCACTCCTAAACATTTAGCAACCTCATAAGCTAATGGAATACCTTTAGTTTCAACAGTAATAACATAATCTGCCCCTTTTCCATAAAAATATGTTGCAAGTATTATAGCTGCCTTTGATATTATGCTAGGATTAAACATTATATCTGTAACATATAAAAATTCACCAGCCATAACTCTACCTTCTTCACTAGCTAACACACAAAGTTCATCTAAAAACTCCTTTATTTCTTTTTCCCCCATAATAGGAATAAACTTAATTCCTCCAGCAGCCCCTGCTATAGTTTCAACTTTTCCCATTGAAACCTTCTCTAAAGCTTCTCTTACAATAACTATATCTTCACTTATTGTTGATTTTGCTGCATTTAAAAGCTCTGAAAATCTATTTAAGCCTATTATTTTATTAGGATTTTCTATTAATATTTTTGTAATAATAGATACTCTAGTATTCCTACTTAATTTTTCCAAAAAAACCACACTCCATTTTATCAACTAATTAAAAATTTATAGCAAACTTTTTATAATCTAAGTATTACCACTTTTAAAGCTTATTAATTAATTTCACAAATTTATTATAACAAACTTTAAGATGTATGTTAATGATTCTATTACGTATAGATACGAATTTTATGTATTTTAACTGTATAAACAATTGTTATTTATCTATAATAAAAATTACTCTTTCACTTTCTTATAATAAATTTATACAAAAGTATATTTTTATTGTGTGTTTATAACAAAAAGTGTATATAATTATATAAGAGATTATTAAAGGAGTTGATTTTATTGTCTTTTGATTTAATAACAGATAAAAATAAAAAGGTTCATTTTATAGGTATTGGTGGGGTTAGCATGAGTGGACTTGCTGCTGTACTTTTAAATGCTGGCTATAAGGTTTCAGGTTCTGATTTTAAAGACTCTGATATACTAAATACACTAAAGTCTCATGGAGCAGAAATATACATAGGACATAAAGCAGATAATTTAAAAAATGTTGATTTAATTGTATATACCGCAGCTATTCCATCTGATAATCCTGAACTTGTAGAGGCAAAAAAGAAGAATGTCGAGCTTATGGATAGAGCTGAATTTTTAGGTCAAATTATGAAAGGTCATAAATACAATGTAGCTGTTGCTGGAACTCACGGTAAAACAACAACTACATCTATGGTTTCCCATATTGCTTTAAGCGCTGATTTAGATCCAACAATATTAGTTGGTGGTAATTTAGATGTTATAGATGGGAACTTCAGAGTTGGTAATAGTGAGTATTTCATAACTGAAGCTTGCGAATATAAGCAAAGCTTTTTAAGATTTTTCCCATATGTAGGAATAATTTTGAATATAGATGCTGACCATTTAGACTTTTATAAAGATTTAAATCATATAAAAGAAACTTTTAAGGAATTCATAAACATAATACCTAAAGATGGATATGCAATAGTAAATATAGATGATAAAAATGTTAGAGATATTTTAGACAAGCCTAAGTGCAATATCATAACTTATGGAATAAATGAAGGTGATGTTACAGCTAAAAATTTAGTTTGTAATGAAAAAGGTGCCTATACTTTTGATGCCTATAATAAAGATAAATTCCTTGGAACTATTTCTTTATCTGTTCCTGGTCTTCACAACGTTTCTAATGCTTTATCAGCTGTTTCATTAGGATTGATTTTTAACATATCTTTTAATAAAGTACAAGATGGATTGTTAGCCTTCCATGGTGCACATAAAAGATTTGAATACAAAGGGATTAAAGACGGAATTACTGTAATAGATGATTATGCTCATCATCCTGTTGAAATAAAAGCAACTTTATCAACAGCTAAAAAAATAAAACACAATAAGATATACTGTGTCTTCCAACCTCACACATATACAAGAACTAAAACGTTATTTAACGATTTTACAACATGCTTCAATGATGCCGATGAACTTATATTGATGGATATCTACGCTGCTAGAGAAAAAGATACAGGTCTTGTATCATCTGATGAACTAGGTGATGCTATACGAAAACTTGGAGTTAAGTGCACAAATGTTCATTCTCACGAAGATGCATTAAACTATGTAAAATCCAAATTACAAGATGGTGATTTATTACTTACAGTTGGTGCTGGAGATGTCGTAAAGGTTGGAGAGATGTTTTTAAAATAAATTTAAATTTTAAAATTAAATAGAATTAATAAAAAAACAAAATTATAAAAAGGTGCAATTATTTTGCATCTTCTTTTATTTTATATTAAGATAATGTTAATAATCCTTAGATTATATATTAATCCTTTTTAAGTATTAAACTAATTTTACTATTATTGACGAGAAATAAATTATTAAGAGGTGTTTTTTATGAGTTTATCTGACAAAATAAAATTTTCTGCTGAATATATTAAATCTAAAACTAAATTTGAACCAAAAATAGGACTTATTTTGGGTTCTGGACTTGGTGCTATCGCAAATAAAATAGAAAATGCTGAATACTACAATTATAGCGATATTCCAAATTTCCCTATTTCAACAGTTGAAGGTCATAAAGGAAGACTTGTAATTGGAAATTTTCAAGGTAAACAAGTTGTTGCTATGCAAGGTAGATTTCATTACTATGAAGGGTATACAATGCAAGAAGTTACTTGCCCTGTTAGAGTTATGAAACTTTTAGGAGTTGAAACTTTAATAGTTACAAATGCTGCTGGAGCAGTAAATAAAGATTTTAATGCTGGAGATTTGATGATAATTTCTGACCACATAAACTTATCAGGTTCAAACCCTCTAGTTGGTAAAAATTTGGACGACTTTGGAACACGATTCCCAGATATGTCTAACGCCTATAATAAAGATTTAATCAAAAAAGCTAAAGATATAGCTAAATCTTTAAATATTTCTGTACAAGAGGGAGTTTATGCAATGTTTAGTGGTCCAAATTATGAAACTCCAGCCGAAATTAGAATGGCTAGAATAATAGGTGCTGATGCCGTTGGTATGTCTACTGTACCTGAAGTTATTGTAGCAAACCACTGTGGTATGAAAGTTTTGGGTATTTCTTGTGCTACAAATATGGCAGCTGGAATTTTAGCTCAACCATTAAATCATTTAGAAGTTATGGAAACATCAGAAAGAGTTAAAGAAAAATTTATTAATCTTATGACAAATATAATTAGAGAAATTTAGTATAAGCATTAGATAACTATATTTCTATTGTTTTTACAATTTATATACAGTGTTGACCATTTATATAAACTTAAATTTTAATAAAATCAACACTGTAATTTATTTAATAAATTATTTAACTACTTGAAGTTCTTTAGATAGATTGTTCAATCTCTCAAATCCATTTTCAGTTACTAAAACTAAATCTTCAATTCTAATCCCCATATCCTTTGCTAAATATATTCCAGGTTCTATTGAGAATATCATTCCTGGTCTTAATTCCTCACTATTTACTGCACTTACATCACCAAAATCATGTACTTCTATTCCTATAGAATGTCCTGTTCTATGTGTAAAATACTTTCCATAACCATATTTTTCGATAGTATTTCTTGCAGCATTATCTATATCGCAAAACCTTACTCCTGGTTTTACCTTTTCCATAGCATTTATGTTAGCTTCTAAAACTATATTATATATTTCCTTTTGTTTGTCTGTAACTTCTTTAAAAAACACAGTTCTTGTCATATCAGAACAATAATGATTCTTTACACATCCTGTATCTATTAAAACTCCCATACCCTTTTTTAAAATACATCTACCTGTTTCATAATGAGGGTTTGCTCCATTTTCTCCAAAAGCGACTATAGGCTCAAAAGAAAAACCTTCTGCTTTATTTTCTTCATACAGCTCCCCTAACCTATTTAATATAAATTTTTCAGAAATACCATCTTTTATTTCTGTTATTACTTTTTCTACAACTAAATCATTAATTCTTGATGCTTCTCTCATAAGATTTATTTCTTCTAAATCTTTAATCATCCTAATTTTATCTATGATTGGGGAACTATTTACAAAAGATTTTGCAACTTTTCTATCCATTAATCCAATTAAAAAATGAGCCTTAAAATCTTTATCAACTCCTAAGACTTCATTGTTATTTATAATTCCTTTCAATAAATCTAATGGATTTTCGGTATCATTATAATAAACAACCTCAACGCCTAAATTATTATCTACTGGAAACAATTCATTTACTATAAATTTTTTATCACCTTTAGTATTTATATAAAGAGCCATCAATCTTTCACCTGAATGTATCCAAACACCTGTAAGATAAAATATAGGAGCTGTTTCTGTTATTATCATTTGTGATAAATTATTTTTATCCATTTCCTGTAAAACTCTTTTTAATCTTTCTTCTTTCAAAAATATCATTCCTTTCCCTAAAATTAAACCTTATAGTGATATAATTAATTTATAAGGTTAATTTACATACTAAACTTTTTAGCCTATATAAAAATCTATAGTATAACTATACTAAATATAGATAATTATAAAAGTTATTGTTGAAAATAAAGTAGATTTATATTAACTTTATTTTATTCTTATATTAGTAATACAACAATATTTATAATACTTTTATAACAAAAATTTTAATTTTAGGAGGACTATATTATGAAAATTGCTGTTATTTCAGATATACATGGAAATATCTTTGCTTTAAACGCAGTTTTAGAAGCTATAAAAAAACAAGATGTAACTTATACTATATGCCTTGGAGATTTAGTTGGATATGGATGTAATCCTAATGAGGTTATAGAAAGACTTAGAAATGAAAAAATTCCTTGTATTAAAGGGAATTATGATGCTTCCGTTGTTGATAAGGATTATACGTTCATTCGTGAAAATGAAGTAAACTCCTTTAGCTTACCTTGGGCAATTAAAAATGTGACTGATGAAAATATAAAATTTTTAAAAGAACTTCCTAACACTATTACTTTAGAATTTAATAATAAAAAAATACAATTTGTTCATGGAAGTCCTAGAAGAATTAATGAATATTTAACTGAAGACTATGAAAAAATTGATGAAGTTATTAACGAATTCAACTATGATGTTTTGGTTTGTGCACACACACACATTCCTTATGTAAAAGTAATTAATTCTAAAATTATAATAAATGATGGTAGTGTAGGTAAACCTAAAAATGGAACTCCAAACGCAACATATCTAATAATTGATATAACAGATGATTATTTAACACCTGAGATACATTCAGTTTCTTATGATTATAAAGAAATTATGAATACAATGAAAAATTTAAACTTTCCTGAAAAGCTTATAAAATCTTATGAACTTGGTAAAGAATAACTAAGTATAAAAAGCATATTATTCTATGGCTTTGAATTATATTGCAAATATTAATTTTTTATTGTAAAATCAATTTATATATTGTTAAAAGACAGTAGATTTGCCTTTAAAAGTGCGAGTTCGTATTTAATAAAAATAAACTATGACGAGAAGAGTATATTTAGATTTTAATGTTTAGCGAGCAGGTTATGGTGTGAGTCCTGTCATTAAAACTTTATAGAAGAACATCTCTGAGTTTCTAACCGAAATCCATTAAAGGATAGTAGGCTTAGACGGTTTTCAACCGTTAAATTTGAAAAAAGCATTATTATGCTTTACTAAGTGGCTATTTTTATAGCAATTTGGGTGGTACCGCGAATATGTCCATTTTCGTCCCATTGAGGATGAAATGGACTTTTTTATTTTAAAATGTAAATAACAATTACATGGAGGTTATAAAATGAGTAATGTTATATTAGTTAAACAACTATACAGAAACACTAGTGATTTTACTAATAAACAAGTAAAAATTTCTGGTTGGATAAGAACACTAAGAGCTTCAAATGCTTTTGGATTTATTGAAGTTAATGACGGTTCTTTTTTTAAAAATGTTCAAGTAGTATTTGATAGTTCAAAAATTTCTAATTTTAAAGAGGTTTCAAAACTTCCTATAAGTTCCTCAATCTCTGTTGTTGGTACTTTAGTTGAAACTCCTAATTCAAAGCAACCTTTTGAAATTCAAGCAGAGAACATAGTAGTTGAAGGATTATCAGATGCTGATTACCCTCTTCAAAAGAAAAGACACACTTTTGAATACTTAAGAACAATAGCTCACTTAAGACCAAGAAGTAATGCTTTCTCAGCAGTATTTAGAGTTAGAAGCATGGCTGCATATGCTATACACAAATTCTTCCAAGAACAAGGATTTGTTTATACTCACACTCCAATAATTACAGGTTCTGACTGTGAAGGTGCTGGAGAAATGTTTAGACTTACAACTTTAGATTTAAATAATATTCCTAAAACTGAAGACGGAAAAGTTGATTTTAAAGAAGATTTCTTTGGAAAAGAAACAAATCTTACAGTTTCTGGTCAATTAAACGCTGAATGTTATGCATTAGCATTTAGAAACGTGTATACATTTGGTCCTACATTTAGAGCTGAAAACTCAAACACCGCAAGACATGCAGCAGAATTTTGGATGATAGAACCTGAAATAGCTTTTGCTGACCTTATAGATGATATGAATCTTGCTGAAGCTATGTTAAAATACGTTATAAACTATGTTATGAAAGAATGTCCTGAAGAACTTCAATTCTTTAATCAATTTATTGATAAAGGATTATTAGATAGATTAAACCATGTAGTAAATTCTGATTTTGGAAGAGTTACTTATACTGACGCTGTTAAAATGCTTAAAGATTCAGGAAAGAAATTTGACTACGAAGTTGAATGGGGAATTGACCTTCAAACTGAACATGAAAGATATTTAACAGAAGAAATTTTCAAAAAACCTGTCTTTGTAACTGATTATCCAAAAGATATTAAAGCGTTCTATATGAGATTAAATGAAGACGGAAAAACAGTTGCAGCTGCTGATTGTCTAGTTCCTGGAATAGGTGAAATAATAGGTGGTAGCCAAAGAGAAGAAAGATTAGATGTATTAAAGGCTAGAATGCAAGAACTTAATTTAAATGAAGAAGATTACTGGTGGTATTTAGAACTTAGAAAATACGGTGGAACTAAACACGCTGGATTTGGACTAGGTTTTGAAAGACTTATTATGTATATAACAGGAATGTCTAATATAAGAGATGTTATACCATTCCCAAGAACTACTGGAAGTTCTGAATTCTAATTTTAATAAACTTAAAAGATAGAACATTAAAAAAATGTTCTATCTTTTTTAATAATTATCTGTGATTTAAATACACCCTATCTGTTTTCGCTTCTATTTTTAGCTAATTCATAAAGCGTTCTAACACCAGCTCCTGTACCACCCTTTGGACAATAGTCCCAAGGAACTGTTATATATGCAGGACCTGCTATATCTAAATGCAACCATGGTTTATTCTCAACAAATTCACCAACAAATAAACCTGCTGTTATAGTTCCACCATATCTTCCACCAGTATTTTTTAAATCAGCTATGTCTGATTTTATAAGTGTTTTGTAATCATCAAAATTAGGTAAATTCCACATTTTCTCTCCAGTTGATATAAATGCTTTTTCCAATTCTTTATAGAAGCTATCATTATTAGTTACAACCGCTGTTACATCATTTCCAAGTGCAACAAGAGCTGCTCCTGTAAGGGTTGCTACATCTATAATTTCTGTTATATGCTCCTCTCTTATAGCATAAGTTACAGCATCAATCATAGTTAATCTACCTTCTGCATCAGTATTTAATATTTCTATATTTTTTCCTGCCATAGAGCTTATTATATCTCCTGGTTTATATGCCTCATTTCCTATTACATTTTCACAAGCCGCAACTACTGCAACTACATTTATTTTCAACTTTCTTTTAGCAATAGCGCTTATTGCTCCAATTACAGTAGCCGCTCCCCCCATATCTGACTTCATATCAACCATAGAGTTTGATGGTTTTAAGGAATATCCACCTGAATCATAAGTTAATCCCTTACCAATTAGTCCTAATTTTTGATTTAAGTTATCTTTATCTCCAAAATATCTCATTACAATTACTTTTGGCTTATGTATAGATGATTTTCCTACGGCTAAAAATGAATTCATTTGCAGTTCTTCTATTTTCTTATGATTTATTATTTCTATTTCAAAACCATATCTTTTAGAAAACTTTACAGCCTCTTCTGCTAATGTTTCTGGATATATTACATTGGAAGGTTCATTTACTAAATCTCTAGCATTAAACACTGTTTCAACTAATATTTTGCTTTCTTCCACTATATCACTATAATCTTTATGTTCTAAATTATGTCCACCTATTGTTATACTTACATCTGTTTCATCAATCTTTTCTCTATCACTTTTATATTTATTAAACTTGTAATTTGACAAAGATAAGCCTTCTATCATTGCCCTTACGCTATCTTCTATAGAAATATTTTTTGATTTTACAAACTCTATAAAAATCTTTTTTCCTTTTAATGATTCTATATATTTTTGAACCTTTCCAAATACTCTTCTTAACCTTTCTTTATTTAACTTTTCGTCTTCACCAAGACCTAAGAATATAACATTTTGTATTTCATCTTTAACACCAGTTATATTTAAAATTTCTCCAAAGTTACCATCAAATAGTTCTCTTCTTTCCAATCTTTTTAATTTTCTATTTATTTCTTCATCTCTGAAATTTAAATTATCTTCAAATAGTGGAACTATTATCATGTCTGCATTCTCTATAGTTGTATCTTTAACCAAAAAATTATACATTTAAAACCTTCCTTTCATTATAAAATCCAAATTTTTCACTATTAATTTAATTATATCTAAATACATTTATTATTTTATTAAAACTCTATTAACTTTATTTTTTTATTTTTCAGACTTTGATTAACATCAATTATTCTTTGATTAGTAGAACCTTTAAACTTTAATCCGTCTATTTTCTTACTTATCTCAAACTTCCCATCAACCAAAACATCTATATTATTTAAAAGTTCCTCCCAACCATCTCTTTTATTAAGATTTTCTAATATATATTCAAAAGTATATCCAGTATAACACCAAATATTAAGACCTAGCTCTTTAATTCTCTTCGCCATATATGCAAACTTATCTGCCTGCTCAAATGGATCTCCTCCACTAAATGTAACCCCGTTTATCATAGGATTATTTTTCAAATCATCAATTAGTAACTCTATATCCCTTTCCTCTCCTCCTAAGAAATCATGAGTATCTTCATTAAAACACCCCAAACAATTGTGCTTGCATCCTTGAGAAAAAAACACCCTTCTCATTCCTGGGCCATTTACTAAACTTTCATAAGCAATTCCAGCAAGTCTTATCTTGTTCATTTTTATCACTCCAGCCTTTAATAATATTTAAATTTAAGTATACTATGATTTAAATATAAAAATACTTCTTAATTTTATAAAAACTATTGATATACTTTACAACTAATAATATAAATTTTCTACTTAATCACAGTGTATTTTATAATTTTTTATCATATTTTTTGATTAAAAATAGTATAATATGGATAATATTATACTATAACCACATTGTTAGGGGGATTTAATATGGAAATCAAAAGTATAATTAATGAAACTTCAGATGAATTATTTTATGAATTAGAACATCATCTATTATATGATAAAAAACCGTCAATATATTTAATGGAAACGTTTCTTAATAGCAATAATGACACTTGCTATAATTTAATAAATACCCTATGTAATTTAAAAAAAGTTAAAAAAAACTCAATGCTTGATAACGAAGAAGATGCATTAACACATACTTTATATGTAATTGACCAAGCAGCTAAATATAAAGATTTGGCTCATAACAAAAAGGCATTTATGTTTGCTGCACTTCTCCATGATATAGGAAAAACAAAAACAACTGTATTAAATAGCGACGATAATATTATATATATATACCCTCATCATGATTTAGTCGGGGGAGAAATGGCTCGTAGAATTCTAAGAACCTATATAAATAATATGACCCTTAGAGATAATATTGTTTCTTTAATAAAATATCACATGACACACTTCTATATTTTAAATAGAATAAAAACTAATGAAGTTTTAAACATGATAGAAAACACAGACATACATGATGTAGCTCTACTTTCACTATGTGATAGACTTGGAGAAAAAAATCTTTCCAAAGAAGACAAAAAAACAATACTTAATGATATAAATAAATTTTTAAATATAATGTCTTCTAAAACAGGATTACACTATGATAATTTCTCTATAAATTTCTAATTAATATTTACTAATAATTTTAAATTTAAAACAAAATAAGAAATATCAAATTTATCGATATTTCTTATTTATATTAACTCTCATAAAGTATAAATATTTTAAAAAAATAAATAATATTCTTCATTAAGCTTAATATTTAAATTTAAGCATTTAAATAATCTATATCTTATATGCTTTATGATTATTTCCAACATGTGAAACTCTATCTTTCCTTTCTGCACTCTTACCTGGGCCAAATCTCTCATCTAGACTTAGGTATCCTGTAACCCTTGAAATCCCTTGTATATCACTTGAACCACAATTTACACATGCTAACTCATTGCTATGAAGATACGTACCACAACACTTACAATATCTTATATGGAAATTTATACCTAAATAACTTATATTTGTGTGTTTGTAAGCATAGTTTAATATATTCATTATAGTTTCGCCATCTGGACAATCGTCTACTTCTAAATAACTTATATGCCCTGCATTACAAATCTTATGATATGGAGCTTCTATTTCTATTTTATTTTTTATTGATATTGGATAATAAACAGGCACATGATAACTGTTTGTATAATAATCTTTATCTGTTACATCTTTGATTTTTCCGAAAGCTCTTTTATCGTGTTTTATAAACTTACCTGATAATCCTTCAGCAGGAGTTGCATAACAGCTCCAATTTAACTGTGTTTCCTCAGTTACTCTATCAGTATATTGCCTTATATATGATATTATTTTTAGACCTAATTCCCTAGACTTTTCGCTCTCTCCATGATGTTTTCCAGTTAAAGCGATTAAAGCTTCCGCAAGACCTATAAATCCAATTCCCCAAGTTCCTTGCTTTAAAACTGGTTCAATGGAATCCTCTTGATTTAATCCCTCTGACCCTCTCATTAGTCCTTGACCAGCTACAAAAGGTAAATCTTTAACTTTAAGTTTTTTCAAAACATCATATCTATGCAATAAAGCTTCTTTACATGTTTCTAGCCTTTCATGCAAAATTCTAAAGAATTTTTCCTCACTTCCCTTTGCTAATATACCAATCCTAGGTAAATTTATTGTCACTGGCGCAATATTTCCTCTACCTGCACAGCCAGGTTCACCATTTACATTACTCATTAAATAAGTTCTGCATCCCATTGTAGCTGGCTTATATCCTCTTTCATAATACTCTTTGTTAAAATCAGCATCTATGTTCATAAATGTAGGATTCATTCTCTTTGCAGCTACCCTACACGCAAGTTCATAAAGGTAAAAATAAGGATCATCAACATCTCTATTTACCCCCTCTTTTACCCTAAATATTATGTTAGGAAATATGGGCTGTTCTCCCTTTCCTAAACCTTTTTCGTACTCTTTCAAAAAAATCTCACAAACTAAAGCAGCATCATTGGAATCTGGTAATCCTAAATTTACTGAACTAAATGGTACTTGTGAGCCTGCTCTTGAATGCATTGTATTTAAATTATATATAATTCCTTGCATTGCTTGATGGATTCTTGCTCTTAACTTTTTCTCTGTAAGTTTCTCTATTTTATCTGATGCTACGCCTAGTTCTTCATACTCTTTTCTAATTTCTTCTCTAGTTGGATGAACAAATATACTTATGTCATTATCAAAATCTGGATGCGATTGCCCTCCAAACATATCATTTTGGCTAGATTGCAACAAAATACAAGATAATTCAGCAGCACTTTCTATTCTTTTTGGAGTATTTATTGTTCCATATCCTGTATTGAACCCTCTTTCCAAAACCATTCTTGTAGGTATATGAAGGCAATTAGTAGTTAAATTATAACTATCTAAATCATGATAATATATATCACCATTTTCATGAGCTTTCGCTAAATGCTTTGGCATTATAGATAAATTATGCCATTTATTAGATTCTGAAGCTATTCTTAAAAGTTTTGATGAAAAGTTATTTCCAACATTAGCATTATCTCTATCAGTTTCTACTCCTATTTTACTTATTGCCCTCATCAAATCAGATTTTATTTCCCTAACCCTAGTTCTCTCTGCTCTATAATTTGAATAAGCCATAGATATATTTTTTAATCCACTATCATTTAATGCCTTTTGTACCAAATTTTGAATTTCCTCTACTGATACATGACTTTTACCAGACATTTCTATATAATTTAATACCTTTTGAATTATTCCTAAAACTTGACTCTCAGATATATCATATCCTATTTCTTGAGCCGTTCTTTTTATAGCATTACTTATTTTATCGGTATTGAATCTTGCATCTCTACCGTCTCTTTTCACAACATGTAGCATTACAATTCCTCCACTCTACTATATATAGTACCGAGAGTTTATTATACTCTACTATCATTTATGGTGCTAATTTTAAATTTTCCTTTAAATTAAACCTATATTATATAGGTCTTTTTTTCTTTCTTTTTTAACTTTTTCTAAAGATTTTCATATGTTGACATTTAAACTTTTGCGTATCCAATCTTCAAATATCTTTATTATTTTATAATAATTGGTTAAAACAAACCACATTCACTAGAATTCTAAATGAATCAATTAGTGAAAAATCCATCATTATATCAAGATTATTATATTAAAAATTATATTGATTAATAATATATTTAAATATATAATATAAACAATAAAGAATATCATGTGCTAGGGGTGCCTAAATTTAGGCTGAGAAATGAATTTATTCATTAACCCTCAAAGACCTGATCTGGATAGTGCCAGCGTAGGAAAGCGTTTTTATAAACAAAAAAGGCGTACTTATCTTGCGATAATTACGCCTTTTTTGTTTATAAAAATAGGAATAATAAATTTCAAGGAGGACTTTTAAAATGATGTCTTTTCAAGAAATCCTAAACAAATTTGTTACTGGATTTTCTCAAATTTTTACAGGATTACCTTCAAATATTGGAACAATCCTAGCTAGTCCTATGACAATAGTTACTATAATTGGGCTTGCAGTAATAATTCTTGTACTATTAAAAGCTAGAAAAACAAAATTTGATGTAAGAATGATTACCACAATAGCTATCGCATTAGCTCTAAGTGTTGTTCTTAGCCTATTTAAAATTTATCAACTTCCTCAAGGTGGAAGCGTAACACTAGCTAGTATGGTTCCTATAATTTTAATAGCATATATTTATGGTCCAGGAGTTGGTATGCTTACAGGATTCATTTATGGATTACTTACTTTACTTATAAATCCATATATACTTCAACCTGTACAAGTTTTATTTGATTATCCTCTTCCTTTTTTATGCTTAGGAATAGCAGGATTTTTCCCAAAGAAAAGATTACTCGGCACTATAATTGCCATTTTCTTTAGATTTGTCTGTCATGTTATATCAGGAGTTGCCTTCTATGGAAGTTATGCTCCAGCTGGTATGTCGCCTTTAGTATATTCAATAGTTTACAATGGCTCATTCTTACTACCAGATACTATAATTTGTCTAGTTGTTTTATACTTTTTACCAATTGATAGGATAATCAAAAATGTAAATAAATATAAGCCAACCAAAACAAATACATAAAAATAAGGATATCTAAACTATCTTGTTTAGATATCCTTATTTTTATTTTAATATAAATCTTTAAATACTGATGTATACAACTCATTTTGTACTACATATTCTTCTGCTTTTCCGTTTTCTAATGCTTCAGTAAAATCTAAGTTTATAGGTAACTCACCTAAAAGTTTTAAACCTAAATATTTAGCATGTTCCTCTGATGATTTTTTACTAAATACATTCATTCTTTCTCCACATTTACCACATAATATGTATGCCATATTTTCAACTACCCCTCTTACAGGAACTCCTAATTTTTCAGCCATTACAACAAGTTTTTTAACTATCATAGATACCATATCTTGAGGTGTTGAAACTATTATTATTTCTTTTAATGGGAAACTTTGCATTACTGTTAAAGTTATATCTCCAGTTCCTGGAGGCATATCTATTAAAAGATAATCTAAATCTCCCCAAACTGTATCTTGATACATTTGATTTAAAACTCCATTTATAACAGGGCCTCTCCATATAACAGGCTCATCTTCAACTTCTGTAATAAGATTTAATGATATCACTTTGATTCCTAAACCTGTTTCTACAGGAATAAATCTAACCCCTTCACCTTCTGGATATATCTCAGCCCTTTTTTCATTTATTCCAAAAAATCTTGGCATAGAAGGACCAGTAATATCCGCATCTAATACACCAACTTTATAACCTTTTTTAGCTAACTGAGACGCTAACATTCCTGTTACAGTTGATTTACCAACTCCACCTTTACCACTTATAACTCCTACAACATTCTTTATATTTCCATATTTATTTTTTATTTTAGCGATTCCACTTCCGCATCCACTACCATTTTTAGCTGAAGCACAACTACTACTACTTGAACATGATGAACAACTACTACTCATTTTTATTCTCCTTTTTCTCTATTATTTACTTATTATATTTATGTCTAATAACATATAAAAATATTTCTAGTTCCATTATTCACTTTCATATGCTTAAAAGATAAAATAAAATGCAATTTATATGTACTTTTTAATTTATTTAGAACTAGCACTATTTTATATCTATATTTTATCTTAGCACTAGGATAAAGTTTGTCAAGTATAGTAAATTTCTCACTTACATTTTAAAATTCATATAAAAAAAATTGTATCTAACACTATAAATAAAAATATAATTTTACATTTATCACTATTAAATACAATTCTTAAACACCTATAAATCAATACTCTTAAATTATAGTATATAAATTAAATATTACTTTTGTTTAATTGGTAGCAGTATTGTTCTTTTTCAAAAACTTTTTAGAGCTATAAATCCAAATATATACTCCAAGTATTAATGTAAATATTGATATAAATTGTGATGTTGAAAGCATCCCAATATTTCCTCGAACATCATTTCTTAAAAATTCTATAATAAATCTACCTATGCTATAACATATAAGATACAACGAGAAAGTTTTTCCACTATCCTTCTTTTTCCTACTATATATAATAAGAAATATACCAAGTGTAAAATCAAAAATTGAAGAATATATTTGAGTCGGGTGAAGATGTACATGCGGAATTGCCAAACTATTCTCTGGGAAAACCACAAATAAAAAACTACTTGTTTCAGCCCCATAACAACATCCTGCTAAAAAACATCCTATTCTTCCAAATCCTTGAGCTATCGCAAGACATGGAACCACGAAATCAAATATTTCTAAAGTATTCCACTTGTTTTTCTTGCTATATAAAATAATAGATATCATCCCTCCAATTATTGCGCCATAAACAACAAAACCATATCCAAAGTTAGTAATGATAGCTGTTGGATTTTTTATAAAGTCATTAAGATTAGTTATTATAAATAACAGCTTCCCTCCTAAAATTCCTGACAATACAGTGCCTATTATCATATTGAATACTTTGTTTTCATCATAATTTCTCTTTTTCATATTAAAATTTAAAATCATAACTGCCACAATAATCCCAATTCCTATCATAAGGCCATAACTATATACTTTAAATCCAAATAAATTAAACAATACTAATTTCATAAATCCTCCATAACTATATAAGTTAAATCATATCTTTTTCATTTCTTATTATAGTTTTTTTATGGATTGTAATCAAATTATTATTATTGATTAAAACTTTTTATAATTATGTTATATATTGTATCATTACTTTCTTTAAATTTATCATCTAACGAGCTAAATAGCACCTTTAAAATTCTATTATCATCCAATTTTTTATAATAAATCATATTTAAATATACTCGCCCTCCATCACCTTTTTCTTTGTAAACAACTTTATATATCTGTTCACCATCTATATCTTGAATTTCTTTGCTATAATAATTAGATTCATCAAAATCTATGCTTTGCTTATCTTTATCTATAAGTTCCTCTAAACTTTTAGAGTAATTTATTATTTGTATATACCCAAGTATACTCATATCATCACTTACAAAATTATTATTATATATTATATAGTTTCCTGGATATTGCTGTTCTTGAACATCCCATGTATCTGGTAAAGTATAATTTATAACTCCTTCTAATGCTGAATATGAACTCAATTCACCTATATTATAATTTTCTAATACAGCTAGTTCTATATTATCACTAAAAATATTCTTTCCTATAAAAAGCACTGTCATCAAAAATATTAATATTAGAGTTATTGATAGTTGCTTTTTATTCATCTTTGCTTCCTCTCCTTCCCCTCATTTAGTTAACTTTATATATAATATGTATATTCACAATATAACGAAAGAATTACTTTTTTATTTTGCACATTCCTTATAAAATACAGCAAAATAAAAGGCTATGTTTTAGTAAACTAATAAAACATAGCTATTTTAAATAAAACTATCAACTTTTAATTATTCTATCTACACAATAGGAACTAAAACTTTGGAAGCTTGAAAATCATAGAACATTATCCAATGTCCATCAACAGAATTCTTAAATTCTGGACACCATGTAACAAATCCAGTTTTTCCACCATAAGGTTGATCTTTTTTATCCTTGTATCCTGGGATAGCATACGTTACATATTTTACTACTCCATTTTCATCATACTTAAATCCAATCATAAAATATCCCTTCCTGCAAATATAAGGATAGTAATTTATCATCGGATAATATGCAACTGTATATTTGTTGTAATTTGACATATTGCATAAGACATCAAAGTTGTCCACTTTAACTTTATACCATTTGCACTTTTTAACATCTTTTGCAAAACCTCTAGTATATTCAAAATCATCAACTACTGATGAAAAAAATTCTGCTGTTGAGCCTGTTAACTCAAATTCTTCTTCAACATCTTCAAAAACATCATCTCTAGTTTTCTCATCTTGCGTTGATTTACTTTGTTTAGTTTCTTCTTGCCACGCTCTGTATCCAGCATGCATAGTTCCTTGCTGAGGAGTTTCCATTTGAACACCTTGAGCGCTTTGAGTTCCTGTGACACCTTGACTTCCAGTGCTCCATTGAGTTACTGTACTTTGTCCTTGTTGCATACCTTGATCCTGTTGTGTTCCAGTAATCCCTTGAACACCATTTAACCCTGTAACACCATTTAGTCCTGTAATGCCCATGCTACTTTGAACTCCTGTAACACTCATACTACTTTGAACTCCTGTAGTACCATTTAGTCCTGTAACGCCCATACTACTTTGAATACCAGTAATTCCTTGGCTACTAACAGAATTTTGTTCACTTCCTTGAAGTTTTTCATAATATACATCTTCCTGTATATCACCTCTAGTCGTTTTCTCATTCATTACACCGTCTTCAACAATGTTATTATCTAATTTTATTACTTCAATTTCCCTTTGACTTTCTAATTCAGAATAACTTTCATCAGCTTCTCTCTCATAGTTTCCACCATTTATTCTAGCCTCAATAAGATTTTCATACTCATCAAATCTACTTTCATTTTCATTTATATCTTCATCTAAAATATCATCATTTACTTGTGCACTATTTAACTCCATATCTTCTGAAACATTTTCATCTAAAAGATTATCAATATTTTCTGTTCTTGTTTCACTATTTAATCTAATATCTGTATCTTCTCTTTCTATGCCTTGTTCAACAGTTCTTTGTTCATTATTTTCTTTTTCAACTTTATTGTTTGTATTATGTTTCTCTTCATTTTTCTTACTACCATCATTCTTAGATTTTTTAATCAATCCATGCTTAGATAATATATTGTATACCTTCCAATTATCTTTTGGTTGTTGCCCATTTAAGAAACCACACATTAAATATATTACTTTTCCACCAATCTCCTTATATACAACAGCTCCTATTATCTTGTCATAACTGACATCTAAATTCCCTATGTTATTTGTGCCACATTCTAAAGATGCTTCAGCCTTACCTTGAGAGTTTATGTTCATTAATCCTAAATCTAAAATAAAATTTCCATCTTTTTTACTACATACAAGAGCCATATGACACTTTTCATCTGCTGATTTTAAGTTTTGAGCATAAAATGCTATTTTACATTTTTCACCCTTTGCTTCAATTTTTGCATAACCTGACAGTGGTTTATCATTTGATATTGAATGGCCTCTTTCATCTTCTTGAAGTATTATAAAGCTTCTATATAATTTATTACTTGCCAAATTAATATCCCTCCATATAAATTTATCATTACATTTATATGAAGGGATATGCTAATTAAGAATAGTTTTTTTAATTTTAATTACTTATTTATATATTTGTATACAGCATCAGCTAAAGCCCCAAACTCATTAATGCTTAAAGTTTCACCACGTCTTTTAGGATCAATGCCTGCATCACTATATGCTTTCTCCATTTGTTCTTTTGAAAGACCTATATTCTTTGTAGCATTCCATAAAGTCTTTCTTCTCATATTAAAAGCACTCCTTATAATATCAAAGAATAGTTTTTCATCTTTAACATCTACTCGTGGTTTTTCCAATCTATCTAGCTTTATAACTATAGATTCAACCTTTGGTCTTGGCATAAAACAAGATGGAGCAACTGTCCTAATAATTGATGTATCACAAAAATACTGAACTAGAAGTGATAACGCACCATATTCCTTACAATTTGGCTTTGAGTTTATTCTCTCCGCAACTTCCTTTTGTATCATTATTGTAAGAGATTTAAATTTATAACCTCCATTTAAAAGATTAGCTATTATTGGAGTTGTAACATAGTAAGGAAGATTAGCAACAAGCTTTACACTCTTTTCATCACCTATTATTTCATTAAAGTCTACTTTTAAAGCATCTTTATGTATAAGTTGAAAATTAGGATTATCTCCAAGCTCTTCCATAAGAATCGGTATAAGATTACTATCTAATTCTATTGAAACAACCCTTTTTGCTTTCTTTAAAAGTTGTACAGTTAGTGTTCCAACTCCTGGACCTATTTCGATAATTAAATCATCACTACAAACATTAGCACCATCTACAATATCAGTTAAAACTGTATCATCTATTAAGAAGTTTTGCCCTAAGCTTTTTGAAAACCTAAAATTATATTTTTCTACTAATTCTTTAGTTTTTACATCTTTTATATCCATTAAAATCTCCTATATCATATTTTCTATCTTTTCTATGGCTTTAATAAATTCTTCCTTACTTATCCCATAATTATTTAATCTTGATAACATTTGATTTGCATTACCATAACCTATTCTAAGCTCTTTTCCTATAAGCTCACGTCTAATTTTAGCTTTTGAATCTCCTGACAATTTAAAATAAACTAAATCTGAAATTGTAAACTCTTCTCTCTTTTCTTCTAGGGTTATTTTAGCTTCCTCTAAAGCTTTTATTATAGCTTCAGGTTCTGCATTTTCAACACCTATGTTATCTCCCTTTGTTCCTTCTGCTCTACTTATATATGCATGCTTTATACCAGGAACTCTTTTTGATATTATACTTCTTATTTTTTCTCCTGCAAAATCTGGATCAGTTAAAACTATAACGCCCTTTCTCTTTTGAGCTTCTTTAATTCTATCAATAACCTTTTTATTTATACCAAATCCACCAGTTGCTATCATTTCTGCATCTATTGCTCTTTTTACGGCTGTAATATCATCTCTGCCCTCTACAACTATCACTTCTTTTATCAAGATTTACACGCCCTTTCTTCTTTTTAGTTAACCATCATATATTACACTATATCTATTTTATATCTTCTTTTTGTATTTTCAAGAAGTATGTCTTGTATTTCTTCCCTACCTAATCCTCTTATTTCACATATTTTTTCTATTATATATTGTATATAATCTGATTGATTTCTCTTGCCCCTATTAGGTGTAGGTGCCATATAAGGACAATCTGTTTCAACTAACATTCTATCTAACGGAATACTTTCACAAACTTCTACTAATTTTTTTGCATTTTTAAAAGTTAAAACTCCTGTAAACCCTATATAATATCCAAGTGATATACACTCTTTAGCAAATTCAACAGATCCTGAAAAACAATGGATAGTTCCATTAACTTTTGGAAACTCTTTTAATATATCTAAAGTATCTTTATGCGCATCTCTATCATGAATTACAACTGGCAAATCTAATTCCTGAGCCAATTTCATCTGTTTTCTAAAAGCTTCTTTTTGAATCTCTCTTGATGGATTTTCTTCATAATAATAGTCAAGACCAATTTCACCAATTGCTTTTACTTTTTTATTTTGACTCAGTTCTTTTAATTTTTCTATAACTTCATCTGTAACCTTATCAGCATAGCTTGGGTGTATACCAACTGATGCATAAAACATGTCATTTTCATTCGCAAGTTTTACCGAATCTATGCATCCTTCTAAAGAAGCACCAGCATTTAAAACCCCAATTACTCCATTTTTTTGTATTTCTTTAATTACACTTTCTCTATCCTCATTAAATTTTTCATCATCATAATGAGCATGAGTATCAAAAATTCTATATTTCATAAAAACTCCTTTACATTTATATTATATTTTAATGTTATACTAACCTTATGATATCTTAATAGTTAATATTAACAAACTTCATCATATACTATTATTGATTTTATATAAGAGCAAAAGAATTTACAAGCATCATCCACTTTACTATTTAACTATAAAGCCTTGATAAAAGCGGAGATAACAAACCTAAAAATGCCCCAAGAAGTGCACCAAGCCAAGTTATTGCTCCTAATTCCCTTCTAGCTATTTTCACTATTAACTTTTCTGCATAACTTACATCAAATGAATTTATCTGTTCTTCTATTAACCCTGAAATATCTATTAATTCAACAAATTTATGTGCATCTTTTTCAATAAAATCATTATAATATTTACTAATTATATTCCACACAAAATTAAACATTTCTTCTTCATTATCAAAGATATCTTTTACTCTTAAATCTAACAAATATCCTATTAAATTATTTACAATACCTTCACTTAAATCTTTAAATTCCTCTTTTTTTACTAACTTTTTTATACTAGAATCTAAAAATTCTTTTAAATGTTGCTTATAGTTCTCATCTACTTTCAAAATAATAGTTTCATAAGAATCTATATTTTCCATGTATTTTTCAAACTTTTCTATACACATCAATATATTTTCATCACTTAACAATTTATTATTTAGTAAATCAGAAATATTTTTACAAATATTATTAAAATCATCCTCTGATAATGACCTTATTATCTCCTCTATCTTAGTATCCTTTAAATTATTTAACATAGAAATAATGTAATTACATACAATTATCTTATTTTCTTCTACTAATAAATACCCTTTAACCGAATTAAATAGCTTTTCATAAAGACTATCAATACTCATAAACATGGTTACCATAGATGGCAATATTGCCCCTATTATGTCTTTTATTTTACTCGAAAAAATTTCACCCTCTAAAGCCTTTATTAAATTCTCACAAATTATATCTTTTTGATTGTATATAAGCTCCTCAATACCTTTTGATATTTCATCTGGTATAATATCATTCAAAATTTTTTCTTCTTGTATAAAATTTAAAGTTTTTTCACTTATCGTGTTTACTATTTTTTTATCTAATATTTTATTAGATTTTTGCTTTGCATTTAACTCTAATAAACTATCTTTGAATTTTTTACTTTTAATCAATTTTATAATTAACTGAGGTTTTTCTTTTACTCTCTCCAAAATACAATTAAAAATATCACTAGAAATTATTATATTTATTTCCTTGTTATTGATTATTTTCTCTAAACTTGTATACGCTTTTTTTCTTAATTTTTCTTCCATAAAAGCATTATTAGCTTCTAAATTTTTCATAACTTCATTTACACTAAAATTTTCATCAAAAGCTTTATGAACTTTTGTATCTACCATATTTTTTAAACCAAATAAAATCTTTTCATTATTTAAAGATTGAGCAATTACCTCATTTGTAAGAATATGTTCACTTACTGTTTCACCTATACTTTTTGCAATTCTCTTCTTTTCTTTAGGTATTAATCCTGGTGTAAAAGGAATTCTTATACCAAATACTCTTTTCTCATTATGAGGTTTAAAAAGCATTTTTATAGCTAACCAATTTGTTATATAACCTATAACAGCTCCAACTAATGCAGATATTAAATAAATCTTCATCGACATTTTACCTCCTATTACTACATTTTTCTTGTAATATAAATAATTTTTTATGATTTTGACACTAAATTGACACATACAACTAGTATTATAATAATTGTAACGTAGCTAAAACACTAATTTAATTTTACCCCTTAAATTAGCCCTTGAGGAATTTGTCCCCCTTACACAAATTTCAAGGGCTATTTGTTTTATCTTTTTTTCATTTTTAATTTTTCAAATTCATTTATAGCTACTTTTCTGTTTATTCTCTCAAATAAAAAATCAACTCTTTTAACCTTTATATTCTTTACTTCTTTAAACTCCCATAAAACATTATCATTCCCCATAAAATCCCTAATACATTCACAAGTAAACGGCATTATTGGATTTAAAATATTGCTTAATGCTATAACTATTTGAGCATAGGTATATAAAAGATTTTCACACTTTTTCCTATCCTTATCAATTAAAAGCCACGGCTTTTCCTTATCAAAATATTCATTAGCAATTGCTATTATTTTAAACACATATTTTAAAGCCTCTCTAAAAGAACCTTCCTCAAATTTTCTCCCAACATACTCATAAACTTTTTCTAAAACCCCCATCCATCTTTTATCCATTTCACAATTTTCAAGACTTCCATTTAAATTTTTATTTATAAATACTAAAGTTCTATTTACAAAATTTCCAAAACAACCTAACAACTCATTATTATTAGCATTTATAAAATCTTTCCATGTAAAATCTGAATTTTTAACTTCAGGCCCTCTACTTATTAAATAATATCTAATTAAATCTATATTAAATCTTTCTATCATATAAGGAACCCAAAGAACCCAATTTTTATTAGTTGAAAATGTCTTTCCTTCTAAATTTAAATACTGTGATGACAACATTCTTATATTGCATTTATCAATCCCAAGACCAAATAATATAGCAGGAAATACAGTTGTATGAAAAGGTATATTTTCTTTTCCATGCAATAAGTATACTCTACTATTTGCATCATTCCAATACTCTTTAAAATCTTCTCCCATATCATCTATATAATTCATAGATGTCGTAAGATAAGACATTAATGCATCTATCCAAACATAAATCTTTTTATCTTCATACCCTTTAATAGGTGCATTAATTCCTAAATCTATATCTCTAGTTATAATTCTATCCCTTAATCCGCCATCTAAATACCTTCTCGTAATATTTATAGCATCACTTCTCCAAGTATTATTATCGTCTATTAAATTTTTAATATTTTCTTCAAAACTTGATAATTTAAAAAATAAATGCTTAGATGATGCTTCTACTACTTCACCTTGACAAACCTTACATTTTCCATCTTCTAAATCTTCCTCTTCCAAAAGCTCTAAACAGTTTTCACAATAATATTTTTGAACCTCTTTTTCGTAAATATATCCTTTTTCATAAAGTTCTATTATAAATTTTTTTACGCCCTCTCTATGATTAAACGTATCTGTTCTCGAAAATATATCGTAAGAAAAACCAAGTTTATTAAAACATCTAATAAATTCTCTATGATAAAAGTCACTAATCTCTTTTGGAGTTTTATTTTCTTCCTTTGCCTTTTTTAAAACTGGAGCACCATGGCAATCTGAACCTGATAAGAATATTACTTCATCTCCTTTTGCCCTATGATATCTAGCTAAAACATCTCCAGGAAGCCACGATGCAATCCTTCCTATATGAAGTGAACCATTTGCATAAGGCCATGCATTTGCTATTAATACTTTCAAATTTATTCCCTCCTATAATAAAAAGGTCTAGAAAGCAATAAATTAACCTTCTAGAACCTTAAATTTTATAACTCTAAATATCAAATTATATTTTAATTACTACATTATTAATTATAAATATAATAAAACAATCTAATTAATTATCTAACTTGACTACCTGTTGGAAGTTCACCTGGATTTACAAGTGTCAATAATGAATCATCTGAAGTTGATGCTGCAAGAATCATTCCTTGTGATAATTCTCCTCTTAACTTAACTGGCTTTAAGTTAGCAACTAAAACCACATATTTACCCACTAAATCTTCTGGTTTATAGTGCATTGCTATACCTGAAACTACTTGTCTTGTTTCGCCACCTAAATCGACTTTAAGTTTTAAAAGCTTTTTAGCCTTTTTAATCTGTTCACATTCTAAAACCTTAACAACTCTTAAATCTATTTTTTCAAAATCTTCTATAGTTATTTCTTCTTTTATAGGATTTTTAACTATTTCTTCATTAGCAGCCTTTACAGGGGCTGGTTTTAAAGCCTCAAGTTGTTTAAGCTTTTCTTCAACATCTATTCTTGGGAATATAACATCTCCTTTAACCACATGCTCTCCTGCTTTTGTTCCATCAAAAGAAGCCAAGCTATTCCAAGTAGTTAATTCTGTATTTAATTGAGCATTCATTTTTTCACTTGTTTCTGTTAAAAATGGAGTCATTAAAACTGATATAAATCTTAATGATTCTAAAAGATTATATAAAACTGTTCCAAGTCTATCTCTTTTTTCCTCGTCCTTAGCAAGTATCCATGGAGTTGTTTCATCAATGTATTTATTCGCTCTGCCTATAAGAGTCCAAATTTCCTCTAAAGCTTCTGGAATTCTTAATTCATCCATAGCCTTTTCTACCTTTTTAGGAGTATCTAAAGCTAGATTTATTAATTCATCATCAATATTTTCCTTACAAGTTGGTGCTTGAATAACTCCATCAAAATACTTATCAACCATAGCTATAGTTCTTGATAAAAGGTTTCCTAAATCATTAGCTAAATCCGAATTTACTTTCTTTATAAATATTTCATTATTAAATAATCCATCAGAGCCAAATGGTATTTCTTTTAAAAGATAGTATCTTACTGGATCAACTCCAAATTCATTAACTAAAACTACTGGATCAACAACATTTCCTTTTGACTTTGACATTTTACCACCATCAACAAGTAACCATCCATGACCAAATACTTGTTTTGGAAGTTCTAATCCTAAAGCCATAAGCATTATTGGCCAATAAATTGTGTGAAATCTTAATATATCTTTTCCTATTAAATGAAGATCTGCTGGCCAGAATTTTTTGTAAAGTTCATCATTTTCTTGACCATATCCTAAAGCTGTTATATAGTTTGTTAAAGCATCTATCCAAACATAAACAACATGTTTTTCATCAAAACTTACAGGAACTCCCCAAGTGAAACTTGTTCTTGATACACAAAGGTCTTGAAGACCTGGTTTTAAGAAGTTATTAAGCATTTCATTTTTTCTTGATTCTGGTTGAATAAAATGTGGATTTTCCTCTATATATTTAATAAGTCTATCTGCATATTTGCTCATTCTGAAAAAATAAGCCTCTTCTTTTGCAGTTTCAACTGGTCTTCCACAGTCAGGACACTTTCCATCTACCAATTGAGTTTCTGTCCAAAATGATTCACAAGGTGTACAATATAACCCTTCATAAGAACTCTTATATATATCTCCTTGATCATATAATTTTTTAAATATATCTTGAACAGCCTTCACATGATAGTCATCAGTTGTTCTTATGAATTTATCATAACTTACGTTCATCATTTTCCATAAGTCTTTTATTCCTGCAACTATTTCATCTACGTGTTCTTTTGGAGTTATTCCTTTTTCATTAGCTATTCTTTCTATTTTTTGACCATGCTCATCACTACCTGTTAAAAACATAACCTCATGACCTGTTAATCTCTTAAATCTAGCTAAAGCATCAGCAGCTACTGTTGTATAAGTATTTCCAATATGAAGCTTTGTTGATGGGTAGTAAATTGGTGTTGTTATATAATATGGTTTTTTCATCATATTTTATCCTCCCTAAATTTATATCATATTCTAGTATTTACATTGTTTAATAAAATAAATCAAAACTTAATCCTATAATCATTCAAATATAGAAAAACTAATATTAAAAAATCCCTATGGAAATACCATAGAGACGTTATTCACGCGTTACCACTCTAATTTATACCTATGTCACCATAGATACCTTAATAAGTAGAATAAAAAAATTACTTAGCAATATAACGGTTGCTACCGTACTTTCCTTAGAATAATATTCCTCAAAAAATCTGCTCAAAGGCCATATTCACAAAATCTCAAGTCTCTGGCTTTCACCTTTTTCCAGCTCTCTTTTGCACTCTCAACCTTGCTACTCTTCTCATCATAGCATTTACTCTCTTATCATATGATAAAATGTAAAAAGTGTCAATTGATTTAAAGCTTTTAACACAAAAAACTACCCTAATTCTAAAATTAAGGTAGTCTTGCTATATTCTAAAACCCTCTTTTTTTACTTATTGCTAAAGTCTTTATCTTAAGTTTATCATTTATTTATAATTTTTATGCTTCAATACTTTTAGCACTTACTTTTTCATTATCTTCTAGTTCAATCTTTTTACTAACCATAAATGTTATTGCTATAAGCGCAATTATAGCAACAGGTAGTATAATCCAAATACTTACACCAAAACCAGCAGGTATATATCCAAATATTATCGTTATAGCCCCAACAAATAACGAATACCATATTTGAGTTCTTACATGCTCTATATGATCACAACCAGCCCCAGTTGATGATAATATAGTTGTATCTGATATAGGTGAGCAATGATCCCCAAAAATCGCTCCTGTTAAAACGCCTGATGTACAAGCAACTATAAAACTCATATCAGGGTTTATTGCATATGCTAAAGGCACCGCAAGAGGCATAAGTATACCCATTGTTCCATAAGCCGTTCCTGTTGCGAAAGCTATTATAGAACCTAATATAAATATTATTGATGGAAGTAAAAATTTTGGTATTGCAAACTGCAAAACAGAAACTAAATAAGCAGCAGTTCCAAGTTCCTTTATTACAGAGCTTAATGACCAAGCTAAAACCAATATAACTCCTGTTATAAGAAGTCCCTTCATTCCTTCAATCCAAGTTTCTATTGCTTCTGATATAGTAAAAATCTTTTTACAAACTGACATTATTATAGCAACTAAACTTGCAAGAAGCGCTCCTTGAAATAAAACTACTGATGCATCAGCATTGGAAAAAGCTTCTTGAATAGCACTAAAACTAAATGGTGCATTTATAAAAATTTCTTTTGCCACAACATCTGCCCCATTCATTACAGAAGAATATCCACTATAATAAAAACCTATAAGTGATGAGAATACTAAAGTTCCTATTGGAATTATTGCATTCCATATACTAAGTTTTACACCTTCCTTTGGTTCAAGTTCATTATGCGTTTTTTCTAATTTTTCAACCCTCTCTAAAAGTGCTTCCCTCTTTAAGGCTTTCCTAGCCTTTTTTTCTGCACTTAACATAGGGCCAAATTCTCTCAAAGTTATTGCTGTAATAAATACAAAAACTAAAATTAATATATTGTAAAACCTATACGGTATTGTTTGAAGGAATACACTAAATCCATCCACATTTATTCCTATACTTGAAAAAGCATCTCCAATAAGCCCAATTTCAAGCCCAATCCAAGTAGATATAATTGCAAGACCTGCAATTGGTGCTGCTGTTGCATCTATTATGAAAGCTAATTTTGCTCTTGAAATTCCAAGCTTATCTGTAACAGGTCTCATAATAGGCCCAACAATTAAAGCATTAGCATAATCATCAAAAAATACCGCAAGTCCTAAAAGCCAAGTTGTAAGTTGAACACTTTTAACTGTTTTGGCCTTTCTAGCTAAAGCCTCTGCAATAGCCTTTGCTCCGCCCATTTTAGCAACTAAATGTATTACACCTCCAATTACTAAAACTTGAAGAATTATTCCTGCATTCCAAGGATCTGATAATACCTCTAAAGCCCTATAAGTAAAATCTATAGCCCCTTGAAAAATTGCAGAAAATATATTAAATCCATTTAAGTTTAATATTACACATCCCGAAAATGTCCCCAAAAATAAAGATACTATTACATTTCTTGTTATAAATGCTAATACTATCGAAACAAGAGGAGGTAATATTGTCATTGCCCCAAAACTTAAAGAACCTGTATCTACATCTCCATTAGAAGCAAAAACTACTGTTGAACAAAGCATCGAAAATATAAATATAGATAAAAATATTTGTAACGAAGTTTTCTTTTTCACTATTTAATTTTCCCCCTTTATTATGCGAATAATAACTTAAGGCAACTTCTCCCCTAAAACAAAATAAAAAGACCTTGAGTTTATCACCCAAGGTCTATAAATACGCTTTTAAATAAAACAAAATAACTTCATTTTATAAATAAACTTATAGTTTATAAAATTTAGATGATAGCTCTCCACAAATTTTTTGTGACAGTGATATATATATTTTATATACCCCCAGCATCTAGCATTAAAGCTTTAGCTAAACACTTCGGCGATTATTCCTTTCATTAAACCTCATTTGCTTAACATAAAAGTTTAAATACTTTTAATAACCGCACCTCTACCTTAATTTAAATTATTCACTTTTTATATTATTATATATACACTATTTATAATCAATATGCAAGAATTAATTTCTTTATTTATATATTAGCCATAAAATTTTCTATTTCATCAACAGTTTTTATACAATCTTTTGTTAAAACTACAGGTCCATCCTTAGTTATAAGAACATCATCTTCTATTCTTATACCAATTCTCTCTTCTTCAATATAAATTCCAGGCTCAACAGTAAACACCATACCTTCTTTTAATTCTCCCCATCTTTCTCCAACATCATGTGTATCAAGACCTAAACTATGTCCTATAGAATGGAAATAATACTTTCTAAAGTCTTTTTTATCATCTATTAATCCTAACCTTATACAAGCTTCTGCAATTAAATCGTTAGCCTTATCATTTATTTCTCTAAAAGTTACACCTACAACTAACATCTTTGAAATCTCTTCATTTACTTTTAATACTTCCTCATAAACCTCTTTTTGTCTATCTGTAAATTTACCATTGATAGGGAAAGTTCTTGAAATATCTCCATTATAATAATTAAATTGAGCACCTAAATCAAAAAGAATTAATTCTCCATCCTTAAGTTCACTATTATTATCTACATAATGAAGAACAGTAGCATTTTTACCTGAAGCCGCTATTGTGTTAAAAGCAAAATCAGTTACACCACTTTGTTTTAAAGTAAAATCAAAATATGCTTCTAATTCATATTCTTTCATCCCCGGTTTACAATTTTTCATTAATACCTCTACACCTTTTGTAGTTATATCAATAGCTTTTTGCATTTCTTCTATTTCTTCTTTTGATTTAATTTTTCTAAGATTAGCTATTTCATTATAAACATTTTTAACTATAATATCTGCATATTTCTTTTTTAACTTCTTAGCAAAGCTTTGAGGATATCTAAGTTCTTCATCAAATCCTCTTCTTTCTAAATCTAAGTATACATTCTTTATATCTCCACTTATTAAAAGATTGTTTAAATCTGCGTAAAAATTATCTAAATATTTAATGTCTTCTATTCCTGAAATCTCTCTTGCTTCATAATCTCTTATAGTTTTACCAGTCCATTTTTCTTGAATTTCATCTGGTCTTAAAACATATAAAGTTTCAAAAAGTTCATCATTTTGTTTTTGCATAACCAAAATATGGTATTCTTCATTTACACCTGTTAAATAATAAAAATTTCTATTTGGCGTAAATTTATATTTTTCATCTGCACTTTTAAAAAACGCCTCTCCAGCAAACAATATCACCAATGAATTATTTTCTAAAAGATTAGCTAAATTATCTCTATTTTTTATAAATACTTCTTTTTTCATAACCCTTCCCTACTTTCCAAATTCTTTACTTACTATATCTATTATTTTAACACAAAGAAAAACTTTATTCAGTTAAGTTTTATTTGCTTAAAAATTCGTAATAATATACTGAATTTGCATTATTTACTGTTACTTATTTTTAAATTAATTACTTTATAAAGTAAACATTAACAATTTTAATTTTATTAATGTAATAAATTACTATTAATTTATTTAATGGTATAATGCTATTCGTGTTCACATTTTGTTTACATATCTAATTATAAAACTTTAAGGAGGCCTTTAATATTGCAAAAAAGCAATAGCTGAATTTATAGGTACTTTTGTTTTAGTATTTATAGGTACTGGAGCTGCTGTACTTGGTGGTGGAACAACCGGAATTGGCATTTTAGGAATTGCGGTTGCCTTTGGTTTAGCACTTATGATAATGTGTTATGCTATAGGAAATATTTCTGGTTGCCATATAAATCCTGCAGTATCTGTGGCTATGTTTATTAACAAAAGAATATCTTTCCATCAATTTATATCTTACATAATAGCTCAAATTTTAGGAGCAATACTTGCTTCATCTATGTTATTTATAATTTTAAAATCAGGTCATATGCCCGTAACAAACTTAGGACAAAATAGTTTTGGTCATTTTGGTGCTGATGGTGCTTTTTTAACTGAATTTATATTAACATTTATATTTATTCTAGTTATATTAGTAGTAACTAGCAAAAAAGGAAATGGTGGTCTTGTTTCAGGTATTGTTATTGGACTTTCATTAACTACTATTCATTTAGTAGGTATACCAGTAACAGGAATGTCTGCAAATCTAGCTCGTAGCATTGGACCTGCTCTATTAGTAGGTGGACTTGCTATTAAACAATTATGGTTGTTTATCCTTGCACCAATTTGCGGTGGAATTTTATCTGCTATAATTGGCAGATTTATTTTAGATACCGAAAAATAAATATTTATAAACAATAAAAAACTATGCTGAAGAAATATCAGCATAGTTTTATTATTTTTATATATTATCTATTCATTAAACTCTTTCGTTATTTCCTTCATAAGCGTTTATATACATTTCTTTTAATTCGCTCATTAATGGATATCTTGGGTTAGCTCCTGTACATTGATCGTCAAAAGCTGCTTCTGCCATTTTATCTAAACTTCTCATAAAGTCTGTTTCGTTAACTCCACATTCTTTTACTGTCATTGGAAGATTTACTTGTTTCTTAAGTTCATCTATAGCTTTTATTAATCTTTCTACTTTTTCATCTTCAGTTCTTCCACCAAGATTTAAGTATTCAGCAACTTTTGCATATCTCCATTTAGCATTTGGATATTTATATTGTGGGAATATTGCTTGTTTTGTTGGCTTATCAGCAGCGTTGAATCTTATAACATGGTCTATTAATACTCCATTAGCTACACCATGTGCTATATGAT
>OIYS01000173.1_pt1 | contig 48314 bp, 36 predicted proteins | sample 1588271 | NCBI WGS metagenome assembly OIYS01 (sample SAMN03283286) | human gut metagenome | biome: human-associated habitat; material: feces | host: Homo sapiens | place: Peru | collected 2012 | reverse complement strand
CATAGAAACTCTCCTTTATGCTTTCGCGATCCGACTCTTTTCCAGCGCCTTCACCAGCAGCACGCCGAGGATCAGCCCCCATTCTTCGCACACATAGGCGAACACATAGTCCGTGTCGGCTGCCATCGCGTCGAACATACCGTTGCCCGCGCCCAAGCCCTGAGCCACGGCAACGCCAGCACCGACGGACAGACCTATGAACAAATTTATAATCAGGTTAGTAAGCGCACCGGTAGCGCCCACTGCCGCCACCGAATCGCTGCCGCTGAACCACCCTACTACTATTAAATCCGCCGCATTAAAAAGCAACTGCAAAAGCCCGGTTAAAATTATCGGGACAGTATAAACAATTACGCTTTTGAGTATGGGCCCCTCGCGCATACTCTTTGAATCAAATTTCATTTTTTAAAATTCCTTTTTATTTCATTGCTTCAATAATCAAATCAACGCATTTATCTATGCCGAGCCTGCCCGAATCAAGGCAAATATCGTAATTTACAGCGTCGCCCCACTCGCGGTCGGTATAATGCTTATAATACATTTTCCTTTTCTTATCCTTATCGGCAAGGCGCTGCTCCGGCTTTTTCTCACTTTCACCGTAGAGCTTTACAATGCGCTCCGCGCGGCTTTTAATATCGGAATGGATAAAGGTATGGAAGCAATCCTCGCGGTCTTTGAGTATAAAATCGGCGCATCTGCCCACTATTACGCAGGGCTGCTCCGCAAGCTTTAAAATAACCTGCCGCTGCGCGCAGTAAATAAAATCAGAAAGCGAAAGTCCGTTAGGCATACACTGAACCCCCTGCGACATAGCAAAGCTGAAAAAGCTTTTTGAAGGCGAAAACTCGCCCTTTTCCTCTACAAACGCCGCGTCAAGCCCTGTTTCCTCCGCAACCTTTTTAACAAGCTCTTTATCGTAAAACGGCACGCCGAGCTTTTCGGCAAGCCGTCTGCCCACTGTTCTTCCGCCGCTGCCGAACTGGCGGCTGACCGTTATAATTCTTTTTTCCATAAAACAACCTCCCCGTTTTATATACAGTTTGCCTATAATTTGATTATACACTGGCTATCGCAAAAAAACAAGCGGTTTTACGGAAAATTTGCCGTTTTATTCATACAAAAAGCGTCGCCGCATAAAATGCGGCGACGTCTTTCGGTTTATTATAAAAGTGACTGCGCTATTCTTTCTGAAAGTTTATACTTTTTCTTCGGGTGGATATCCGTGTTTTCGCAAACGTCACGGCTTATTACCGTTTTCACATACGGTGTTCTCGCTCCGATTTCCGCCTGCGCCTTTTGTATTTTTTTCCATGATTCAACGTCGCAGTTTAAAAAATCGGGCAGCTGCACTACCGTAAAGGGCAGCTTATCATCTTTAAACGCAATACGCCATGAATTTATAAGGTACAAAAGCATATCGCCGTATACTTCGCTTTCTTTGGTTGAGGCATTGCTCTCGCCCTGGTACCATATAATTCCCGCAGCGGAAAACGGTGCTGTTTTTTTAACCTGAAAATTATAAAGCTGCGAATGTCCCTTATTCCACGGATAATCGTCCCTGCGCTCCTCATCGGGAATATTAAAAAGTGGGTTTTCAAATGCCTCGTCAGGCAGATATGCCTGTATATTCGCCGCACCCTGATAACAGGTTATAAACCCTACCGCGTGGTTTCTTTTTGCGCGAAGATATGTACCCGCGAAATAGCCTATGCAGGAAAAGCCGCCGTCGCGGTCTGCCCGCGCGCTTACCCAGCCGTCCTGCGGGAAAAAGCTTTCGCTCTGCTCGGGGCGCTCGTTGTGGAAAAAGCGCAGCAGCGGGTCGGTTGCATAAAGCTCTGCGGGATAGTCGGATTCCTTAAGCTTAAACTGCAAATTTGACTGCCCCGCCAAAATATATACGTCGCCTATATAAACATCCTTTATTATCCTCTCTCTGCCGTCAAGCGTAACTTTAAGCTCATACGGTCCGCCGTAGTCCATAGGCGGCAGCTCGGCGCACCACTCCGTGCCTACCGCAATGTCGCTGTAAGTATTCGAGCAAAGCTCGATTTCCACGCTTCCGCCGCCCGTGCCGAATATCCGTATAGGCTTATTCGCCTGAAAAATAACCCCGTCGCAAATTAAATCGTTAAGTCTCATAAATTTTCACCCCGTTACATAACAACCTCGGCGTTTTTATATTCATTGCAGCCGTTTAGAATATGCTTATCGGTTATTTCGATAATCGGTTCCGCGGCGCTTTCCTCCTCAAACACAATTATTTCATTGCTATCCTTAAGGAGCGGCCACGGAATGTATAGCGAAAGCTGCGGTCCTATATTCCAGTATCTGCCTATATTAAAGCCGTTTACCGTAACAAAGCCCTTTGTAAAATTCTTTAAATGCACAAAGCAATCCTTGCCTTTTTCGGCTGAAAAATCACCCTTAAAAAATGTCGGGTAAGACTGCGCCGTACCGTAATTCAGCCTTTCAAGGTTATTCATAGGTAAGGTATAAATTTCCCAATCGGAAAGTATCTGCCTTACGCCCACCCGGTCGGTTATATAAACATACCCGCAAATGCCCTTGCGGTCGCCGCGGAGCATATCCGGCCCGTAATTTATACGTCCTTGATTTTCCGCAAGAATATCAAGCGTTCCGCCGTTTTCCGCCGTTTTGCCGAGCTCTATATGCTTTATATCGTCATTACGGGATATAACGCCTATTTTCTCGCCGTTAAAATAAACGGTCGCCCTGTCGTTTACGTCTTTAAGCGACAGTCTGGCTATTTCCTGCCCCTGCTCTATTCGGCAGCGGTAAAGTATGTAGCCGTAGTCCTGACCGTAGTGCTCCATATTACGCGGAAATTCATCGCTGAATTTTTCGCCTATATTGCCGAGGTTTTCAAAAAGCGCGGCGCTTTGTGTAAGCGGCACCTTGCCTATGCTCTGTTTTTCGGAATTTCGGCTTTCGGGCAGCTTCTTACCGGTAAAGCGCTCAACCGCGTTTTTAATCGCGTAATATTTCGGCGTTAAATCGCCGCACTCGGTCAAGGCGCCGTCAAGCTCGTAGCTTGTAACGTCGGGGCAGTATTCGTATTCGGTTCTGCCGTTTTTCTCATAAGGGAATGAGTTTGCCCCGTTCATAAAACCGAAATTTGTTCCGCCGCAAAACATATAAAGGTTAAAATGATACCCCTTTTCAAGCTGCTGCGATATTTCCCTGCCGACCGATTCGGGCGGGTACTTTTGCGGTTGCTTGCCCCAGTGGGTAAGCCCGCCTATCCAGTGCTCTATATGAAGCACCGGGTAATCGGCTGAAATATTTTTAAGCGCCGCCGTATACTCGGGCAAAATGCCGTTGCCGTAGCCGAAATCAAGCCCCGGCAGAGCGCCATCGGCAGTCCCGCCGCACAACATCATGGGGGTGTGCCCGTCTGAGGTGAAAATGGGTATATCCGTGCCGTATTTTTCAAGAAGACGCGCGCACCTGCTCATATATTTATGCGAATTAGAAAAAGAGCCGTACTCATTTTCCGCCGCAAGCAAAATAACATTGCCGCCGTTTGTCTGCATACGCGGCGCGATTATTTTCATAATTTGCTCTATGTATTTTTCAGCCCTTGAAAAATAGTATTCGTCGTTACTTCTCAAAAGCGCGTTTTCATCCTTTAAAAGCCACGCGGGCAAGCCTCCGAAATCCCACTCGCCGCATATATACGGCCCCGGGCGCACCACTGCATAAAGCCCGAGGCGCGCGGCGGTATCCAAAAAAGCGCCCAAATCAAGCATTTTTTCAAATACGAATGTCCCCTCACGCGGCTCGTGTAAATTCCAGCAGCAATAGGTTTCAACCGTGTTAAAGCCCATATTTTTAAGTTTTATAAGCCTATCCTCCCACTGCTCGGGAAAGGTTCTGAAATAGTGTATAGACCCGCTTAGTATCTGTATATCCTCGCCGTCTATATTAAGGCGTTCGCCGTTCCATTTTACCACAATAAATTCTCCTGAATAAAAGTCTAATCCGAAAATACCGGAATAGCGGTCATTGCCGCCGCCATAGCCTCGGCTATGCGCTTATGCCCCTTAACGTTCGGGTGCAGTCGGTCGGTTTCACTGCTGCAAAAAAATGCGCTCGCCTGTGTATCGTCAAGCGGGAATAGCCCCGATTTTGCGTGCAGATCTATGATATCGCACGCCCACACGTTCGGCGCCTCCTTAAGCACCGCGATATATTCGTCAAGGTAAAAGCCGCCCTTATCGGTGTGCATCTCATCATACTGAATATTATTACCCCCGAAATTGGCGTAAGCCCTGTGCAGCGGGGTCATAATTATTATCTGCTTTGTGGGGTAATAGCCTTTAACCCTTTTCATAACCGCGTTTATACTGCCGCGAAAGGTTGAGGTATCGGTATTAAACTCACGCCTTTTACGTGTCGCGTAAATCGGCGTGTTATCATCCCCATACCCCACAATAACCTCGCGGTCCGCAGGCTCTGTATACCAATTGCCCATAGGCACGCCGTCGTTATAGTCGTTCGTTCCGGCAAACAGCACCACGGCGTCCAATTTATCGCCGCATACCTTATGCATTTCATCCGCCTGCGCGCAAAGCTCCTTAAACACCATGCCGCTCTTACCGAACGAAATTGATACGCAGCCGAGCTCCTTTTCAAGGCATTTCCAAAAGCCGTTTTCGGGCGTAATGCCCACGCCCTCGGTTATTGAATCGCCCAAAAACGCTATCGTTTTATTTTTCCACTGTGTGTCTCTCACTTCAAACACGTTCCTTTTCAGGGTATTAAAATATCTTCCTTATGCTTAATGCCGAAAACGGCAAAATCTATTATTCCCGGGCGAATACCGCGCGGGTGGTCCGTAACCGTCAGCCTTACGCTGCTGCATTTCTTTATGGGGAATACCTTGTAATCGATATTTTTTTCTTCCGCGGGGTTTCGGTTGTCGGCAAGCGTTATCCACTCGCCGCCGTCAAGCCCCTCAAGCAGCCAGCCTATGGGACCCGGTAATACGCCGCCCGAATAATCAAGCCCGTTTTCCCGCCAAAAAATGCGCACCGCCGCCGCGTAAAACGTGGCGCTTAAATCGCATATCAAGGTGGGGGTCTTATCGTTTATATCAGGCTCCCAAAAGGTGAGTGCGCTTTCGTCGGTGGCGTAAAGCCCGTCTCTTCCTTCCTTTGCGCTTGATACCGTGGGTCTTACCTTACCCGTAAGAGATAAAAGCTGCGGCTGAAACACGCCGTTTACCGGGTCGGCGCAAGCGCCCGGGGCGTATTGCGGAGTATCGGTTACGCCGTGCGGGCAGTAAAGCTCGCCGTTTTCATCCACCGCAACCAAATCCATACCTATGCGCCTTTCGTACATATGCAAATAGTTTGCGGCTATGGTGTAAAACGCCCAAAGCGTGTTACCTGGCCCGTGCTCAACACAGCCGTGACCCGCGCCGCCCACTATTCCGTGGCGGTGTACCGTCAGCGGATTGCGCTTTTGGCACTTAAAACCCGAAAGCGGCTCCTTATCTGAATAATATACCGCCATACAGTAAGAGGCGTCGCAGGTATCGGGCGCGGCATATATCATATAATACCGCCCGTTATGCTTTAAGAGGTGCGGACCCTCTACCCAACCGAAATCCTTATCCTGATTATGGTAGCCGTGGCGCTCCCACGGTTTGCCAGCGGGGTCCATCTCCATAATAACCGCGGGTCCGCGCAGCACTTTGCGCGGGTCGGCGGTATCAAGCTCCCATCCCACAATCTGCCCTATGTGATTTTCCACACCCTCTTTATAAACCGCGTTGCAGGCGTACATATATATCCGCCCATCGTCATCGGTAAAAATGCAGGGGTCGCAGGGAACAAACTCCGTGCCGTCGGGCAAAATAAAGCTGCCGAGCAGTGTGAACGGTCCCAGCGGGTTATCCCCCACATAAAGCGGGCAGTTCCATGAGGTGAGCAGAAATTTATCGCCCCATTTTGTAATGCAGGGGCTGTATTTTCCGCAATACGGCTCTGTGCGGACGTGCTTCCAGTCATAAAAATCCTCGCTCACCCACGCCATACCGTAGCTCGGGTAAAGATACCATTTCCCGCCGTAATAATAAACGGTCGGGTCGCTTATGGAGCGGTAGTAGGGTCCGCCCATACCGTCGGGCGGTGTTTCGTGGCTGAACATCGCCGTCTCAAAACGGTACCAATCGTCCTTACCTGACGGTATATCGGGCAGCGACAGCGGATTGCAATAGGTTTTTTCAAGATTTCGGTTGATCAGATTATCCATTAAGGCGCTCCTTTTTTATTCCGGCTTGGTTTCAAGCTTTAAGGGGTAATCGCCCAGCTTTTTAACCTTAAAGCCGTTTTTCTTGTATTCCTCGTAATCAAACGCCTCAAGCTCGTCAATAGCAAGTTTATGAAACTCATAAAAATTGTGCCACCACTCGTAGCCGCTGCCGAGCTCCGCGTTGAGATAAGCGTCGGCAATATCGCAGCCCATTTGCGGCGCAACATAGAAAGCCCCCATTGCAAGCACGTTTACTCCGTTTCCCGTTACGGCGCGCAAAGCCGCCGGTACGCTTTCAACAACGCCGGCGTGAACATGCGGGCATTTGCTTGCCGCTATATGTATTCCCATTCCCGTGCCGCAGAAAAGCAGAGCTCTTTCAAACTCGCCCTCGGCTATCATACTGCCGGCGCGCAGCCCTATTCTGTGAAACATAAGGTCGGTATCGTCGGGGTCGGAATCCGTTTTAACGCCTATATCGGTTATCTTCCAGCCCTTGGCTTTCAGGTGTGCCACTACCGCCTCTTTAAGCGGAAAGCCCGCGAAATCCGCACCGACAAGCAATTCTTTATTCTTAACTGTTTTCATTTTCCGCGCTCCTTTTTGAAATTTATGCAACGCCGCCCGATAGCGGCTTTTAAATGGAGATTGATTTTATTTGAAACTTAAAAGATTTTATTTAAGCCTCCAAACAACCCCTCCGTCTTTGCCAATGGCAAATCCACCGTCTCGGCTGCCTCCTCGGTCGGTGCTTCTGCTTTGCAGAGGTGTCCACCGGACACCCGCACCCTTACACAGGGGAGGCAGTTTGGTGACTGAAAACGTTTACTGAACGTTGCTTAACACCTTTTTAATTCTTATAAGGTCAAGCACCGTAACATCATAGCCTGTGTATGTACCTGCGCCCAAAAGCGTTTTTCTTACGTCTACCAAATCCTGCGAATCAACCTTCCAGTCATAGTTAGCGTCGCCCGCCGCATATTCCGGCTTTGTTACGCTGCCTATTTCGGCGCGGGCTGTATCGGTGGTATAGTAGCCTGTTACTCCGGCAATTATTTCTTTTCCGTACATAGCGTCGTCGCCTATCCCCTTGAAACGGAGGGCAACGCTTGTAAGCGCGCTCATATTATCGCCGTTTAAGGTCGGTCTCCAGCCCCAATCGCTGTTTAATGAAGTAAACGGCACCTTGATATATCCCTCAAACGCAGAATCAAAGGTCACCTTACCGTATATAAGCGCGTTATCCATATAACCGTTTTCAACGCTTTTTTCAGCCCATGTGTCTGAGCCGCTTTGCAATACGTAAACCTTTTCGCCGGGCTTCAGCATAATGCTGTTTGCACCGTCAAATGTAAGGCAGGGCGCAAACATATTAGCTTTCGGGAAATTAACATAGAAAACTATTCCTGCGGCATCCTTCATATATGTTTTAACCCTTGTGTTCATAACAAGCGCGGTCCAGTTATCCGCTCCCTCTATTCCGTCGCCGTTTTCAAGATAGCTCCATTTCGGAGTAACATCGCTGCCCTGATATTTAACCGTAGCTTCCGAAAGAACGGAATCGCCTATATAGAGCTTATAGTTATTTGCATTTTCAAGCTTATCTGCCGAGAAAGCATATGTCGCGGCGTGAACATCGCCGAAATCAAAGGTTTTAATATCAAGCGGGGCGGGTCTGTACTCTTCGGGCACAATAAGCTTGGTTGACGCGGAATCCTCGGTCGTTACAAAGAACGGACCTACCGTAACATCACCGAATTTTCCGCCTATGCCGCCTACACGCACATCAAAATATGTCAAATTATCAAACACCATATTCGCGCCAGAATCATATCCGATTATTGAAGATGCGGGTATTTTTATAAATCCTTCAAATGCGCTTTCAAAAGGAATTATACCGTTTTCATTTATTACTGCCGAGTTCCAGCTTTCATCACCGAGCTTTGCATATTCGTAAGAGCCGTTAGCCTTTAGCTTAGTAAGAGTACCGTTGTTTGTCATTGTCATTAAAACGATTTCATTTAACGAATCGGTTTTGACATACATTATTATGCTTCCGTTTTGGGTGAATCCGTCGGGCAGTTCATGTGTTTCGGAACTGTTTACATAAAGGAAACCTGCGTATCCTTTTCCCATTAAATCCTGCTCTCCGTTAGTATTGCCGGAAAGTTTGATTCCGCTGAGATTGGTAATGCTGCTTATACCGTAAGGCATAACAAAAGACGCGTCAAATGCCCAATGATTATTGAATCCTGTTAATATAATCGGCTTTACGTTTATGGGCTTCGGTCTGTACTCTTCCGGTACAACTATTTTTGTTGAGGTTGAATCATCGGTTGTTACAAAGAACGGACCTACCGTAACTGTACCGAATTTACCGCCAATGCCGCCGAAACGTATATCAATAAATGCAAGATAATTAAATTCCATCGGTACGCCGTCCATACCGATAAGCGATGAAACCGGTATTCTTACATAGCCGTCAAACGCGGACTCAAAGCTTATTATGCCGTTTTCATCCGCTGTAGCATTTTCCCAGTTGTCACTATCTGTTTCAAGATAGGTATAACTGCCGTTCGCATTTATTTTGCCGCTTGTAAACCACTGCGACGGGCACTCGGTTTTGGCCGTAAATGTCATTTTATTTGCAGCGTCGGTTTTAACATATATAATAAAGTTTCCGTTTTCGGCAAAACCTACCGGCAAATTATATGCGGTTGCGGCATCTTCGGAATACATAGCCTGTGCGTAAATATAACTGCTGTATCCGTTAGCGGTAAGGTCTATCTCGCCCATATAATTTTCCGAAAGCTTAACACCTGTTGCAGTTGTATAAGTGCCGGTCACACCGGGCATAACGGTATCGGCATTATACTGCCAAGAGTTGACAACTGTATACCCCGTAAGCGGGGTTGCGTTTATGGGGTCTGTGTTTTCCGTTTCCGCCGAAACGGGGAACGTGCAAAGACTTGCCGTCAGCAGCAGCGCTGCCGAGAGAATTAACGCTATTGTCTTTTTCATAAATATCGCTCCTTAAAATTTATTTTACTTTAAAGGTATGCAGGATATTGTAGCCGTTTTCAAACGGGATGTTATTATCAAGTCTCGCCGTTCCACCTCCCTTTGAAAGCAATTGCAGCGCAAGCTTGTATTCGCCCTTAGCTGCGGGGCTGTCAATATCGGCGGTAAGGGTCTGCACAAGCTGCTTGCGGTCGTTATAATCGTCGGGATTTGTGCTGTGCCAGCTCTTAGGGTCGCCGAAATCCACGCTTGCAATTTCCTTGTTTTTTGAGTCTAATAAGCAAAGCTTGCTTGTAACGTTGAAGGCAGCGGAAAAGCCGTGGTTTTCAAGAGTCAAGGTAACGTTAAGCTTTTTATCCGCCTGCTTTACCGAGAGGGTGTCGGCTGAAAATCTGTAGCCCAAATAATCGCGCATATATTCAAATGTGTTGCGCTCAACAGTTTTGCCCTCGGAATTTTTAAACCAGTTTTCAGAGTACGGCAAGCCGTATTCCTTAAGCCATTTAACGGTTACGGGCTGTTTCATACAGCGAACCATTGCGCCATCCTGCAACGCGCCCTTATCAAGCCAGCCGTTTATGGCGCTGAAGGTGGTAAACCGCAACTGCGACATACCCAAAATGCAGGCGTAGCCGTCGGGATACATATTCTCGCCGAGGTCGCTTGTGTATTGGGTATGGTAATAAAATTCGCCGTCCTGCGGGGTGTACGCACCCTCTTTTACGTTTCGGTTCCATGGCTCTAAGCCGTAGCTGTAGGTCATATTACCGAGCTCGGTCGTATCCTGTATACCGAACCACCCATCGTTATTAAAGCCTATCATCTTCTTTTTGTGGTTGCTGTCGGGCAAAAAGTCCTTATAATCGGGGTGACGCACCTGCGAATACACACCCTCGGGCCACAGCTTATCAGCAAGGGCGGTTAAAATAACTGTTCTGTCCGCCGGGGGGTTATCCGAATGCCACTCGCCGAACTGACCTATAAATCCCGCCTGGAAAACGTGTATAATATCCTTGTTGCGGTCAATTATTCCGTTTTCGGCAAGCTGATTTATATGTATTAAAAGCTCATCCGTTGTGGGGGTGCGCTTATTGAAAACGTTAACGTCGTAATAAGCAAAGCGCAGAAGAATCTGTATCTGCTTTTCCCGCAGCCAATCGAATATTACCTGTACGTTTTCAAAAAATTTGTCGCTCAGCTTTTTGCCGAGGTAATCGCCCGGGAAGAAGTAGCAAACGGCTATCGGTGTCTGAGTGTATTTATACCAGCTGTTTGTCTGTTCCTCCAAGAGTCTTATAATATCCTCTTTACTCGCCTCAAAATCAAATACCGAGTAAAAGCCGCGCAAGCCCCTGTTCGGGTTGCCGTAGAGTAGGTCGTCGCTGTCGGAGTAAAGCGTGGTGTAGCTGCGTTCAACCGCGGCGGCGTCCTTTTTGTTGCCGCTTATATCAATATTAAAGGCGGGTTTATCGGAGGAATCCGCCGTTTTTGCGGCGGGCTTTGCAGCCTTTTTGCCGCAGCCGACGGCTGAAAGCGCCAAAACAAGCGCCAAAGCCGCAGCGGTAAATGATTTCAAATGCCTTTTAATCATTTTTTCTTCCTCCTTTTATAAACAACCGTAAACACTGCCGCAGCGCCCGCCAAAAGCGCAACGCTCACGCTGCCTATAACTATAGGCAAGGTATATGAGCCGCCGCCCGTTTTGCCGCTGTCCGACTGCTTGTAATACACCTTATCGTAGATCATATTATTTGATATTGTCGGGTAAACGTACTGCTCGGTTTCAAGCGTTGTAAATGTAGTATAATCGTAAATCGCAAGCAGCTTATCGCGCAAATCATACGCCTTAATAAGCACCGCGTATTTTCTGCCCGGCATAAGGTCAGTTATGGCGCCGCTGTTTGAAATAGCTTTGTTTTGCGCAACAAGGCGGTATTCGTAGCCCGTTTCGGTTTTGGTTATGGAGTACGCCTCCGCCATATAATACTTAGCGCCCTCAAAGGCTTCCCAGTAAAGCATTACCTTATCGGTAAATATATCCTGCTTTTCTATTGCGTAAATGGATTTTATTGTAGTAGCCTCGGGGAGCGAGGTGTAAACCACCTCGTCGGGACCTGTGTCGTTATCCTTTGTCACGCCGAACATAGGTCCTACCGTTACCATATTATCGCCCATTCCTATATACGCAAAGCGCCAGAATACCTTTTGCAGCAGCACATCCTCGGTAGCATTTGTGGGCAGCAGGCTTGCAACGGGAATTTTTACAAGACCCTCAAAGCCTGCGGGGAGAACCACGCCGCCTATTGAGTTAAAGGTGCGCTCCGCCGGGTAGTGCTTCCACTTCTTCTCGCCCACCGCCAAAAGCTGATAGCTCATATTCGCCATAATATCAAACTGCTGCTTATCGGTTACCATACACATAGTAAAGCGGTTTTCCTTTTTCGCGGGAACTTTCACATAAAATAGCAGATGACTGAAGCCCGCAAGCGGCATATTGTTGTATGCGGCGGATACCCAGTGCGCCGAGTGCGCATATTCGGGCGCGTCATAATCGGCTGCCGGCTCTGAGCCTATAACCACGCACTTATTCTTTGAAAGCGAGGGTATGGGGCTCGGCAGGTAATCCTTATAGACAAGCCACGAGGAATCAAGCGCCGTTATGGGAGTGAATGGGGTCATTTCCGGCAGATCGGATTTTTTCCACATATTTTTAACCGTATACGGCTCATCCGAAATCGCAAAGAAAGCGCCCACGCGAACCTCGCCGTAATCTCCGCCGATTTCGGAAAATCTGAAGGTCACGCCGTTTATATCCTCATAAACCGAGGGAGAATTGAAAAATCCGCTCAGCGGCAGCTTTACCCAGCCCTCAAACGCTCCGTCAAAATCTACCGAGCCGTAGGTCTTATTTCCGCTTTTCAAGCCGTCGCTTGTGGTCTTTTTAGTCCATTTATCCGAGCCTAATGGGCAAATGTAATAATCCACCGCGCCCTTGAATATTATCTCTCTGTTATCCTTTAAGCCGAAAGCCCTGACACCGAGGCTGTTTGCCGACGGCAGCTTTAGGTAAAAGGCTATATAATCATTGCCGTTAAGCGGCTCGGACAGCCTTGTTTCAATAAAGTCATCGGTATCAAACGGCGGGTTGCCCGAGCATATAACGCTGCCGTTAAGCTTTACCGAGCTTACGTTTTTGCCGTTCACCTTCATACTGTAAAGCCCCGCGGTAAGGTTATGAATAAGGGAAATTTTAAGGCTTGAGGTTATAGGCGAAGCGCCCGTCGGCAGTGTGTACGAGCTTGTGTCAACATCGTATATCTTATCAAACGATGTACCGAGGTATCTTGAAACGATATACTGCCCTATCAGCTTATAACCGAGCGAGTTCGGGTGGTGGGTATCGCTGTAATACTGAGAATAATAGTCGTCGAACACATTGTTCATAACGTCTATTTTGTAAATGCTGCTGTCTGCCCATATTTTCTTTGCCGCAGCGCGCATATTATCGTTATTTTCAGAGAATGATACCAAGCTCGGGCTTGTGTAAACAATAACCGCCTCGGGCTTTGCCTTTCTTATTTCGTCAATGCCCTTTTTGATGTATTTGTAAATTTCATCGCCCGATTTTCCCGAATCGTTAATTCCGAGCGCTATATCTACAATGCAGTTTCTGCCGTTACCCGGTATTTTTTCAATCAGCTGATCAACCGTCGGTTGGGTGGGACCGTCAAGCCCCGGGGTGTAGTTGCTCCAGTGCTCCGCCTTTAAGCCGCTTTGCGCCTGAACCACGCAGTTCATATTGTATTTTTCTTTCAGCGCGCTGCGCACTATGCGGAATATCGGGTAGCCGTATATGTGGCGCGTACTGTCGCCCACCATATAATAATTACCGTGCGCCAGCCCCTGCTTTGTGCGCTCAAATATTCCCTGTATGCGCTCGTAGGGGTCTTTTGAATCGTATGCGGTCGGGTATATCACTTCGGTGCTGCCGCCGTTATTGGTAATAAGGCTTAAAGCACCGAGGGTAACGCTGCCACCGTTTTCAGTATTGCCGAAGCTGAAAGCAAGTGATTTAAAGGCGTCCTCCCCGCTCTTTACTTCAAAGCCTCCGTCTGCCGCAAATGCGGTGTGCGGCAAGCTTATATATCCCTCAAATCCGGCTTTTAAGGTTATTCCGCCGTCAGTTATATCCTTAAAGTTCCATTCTGAGTCACCAAAGCTTAAAATACCGTATTTTTTGCCCGAGGTGAGCCCTAATTCCGGCTTGCCTCCGACACTTAGAGCAGGAACAATTACGGTTTCCCTGCTTGCCTTGGCATAGAACAAAAATCCGTTTGAGCCCTTAAGCGCGGTATTGCCGTTAAGCGAAAATACGCCCTTATTCCCGGAAAGTGAGAATTTATAAGCCGTAAGGGTAAGACCCTTAAACGGTGCTGCGCTTTCAAATTTCAGCGTATCCGATTTTGCAGTTATAGCTATCGGTGACGCGGTTATTGCAACGTCGGTATTTTCGGCAGGCTTTTCATAAAGCTTTATTTCCGTCGAATCGCTGTCCTTTTCGGTCAAGAAGAACGGACCTGCGGTAACCGTGCCGTATTTTCCGCCTATTTTGCCTATTGAAACGGTTATGCCTGAAATTTCAGTCGTTTTGCGGTCGGCGTTGTTTACCAGCGCGTAATCGTTGCAAAGGTCGGCTATTGCAAATTTAACATAGCCCTCAAAGGGTTTATCAAACTTGATTCCGCCGAAATACGTGTTTCCGCCGGCAGCGCTCCAGGTTTGAACCGCAGTGCCCGAAAGCCACTTTGTTCCGCCTGCGGGCAAATAGGAATACGCCTTGCCCACGCCGAGCGCCATTTCCGGATCGTAGCCTATCCCGAGTGATGAACCCACATAAGATATTCTCGGTACGACCGTGTTAGCCGCGTCGGTTTTTAAATACATAATAACATGGGTAGCATTTCCGAACACAAGGCTGCCGTTCATCTGATACCGTGCATATGCCAGAGACTCCGTTGCAAAATCCTTTGTGTATTCGTGGTCAGCGGATATTTTCTGTCCCCTTGCGGCAGTCCATTTGAGCGGCGTATCGTAAACCTTAAATGTTTCCGCCGGGCTTTGACCCATGCTCCAGTCGGTCACGGGGTTTACTGTTATCGGGTCGGCTTTTTTAAGCTCTATCCCCTTTTTGCCGTCCTTTGAAAGCAGGAAAGAGGGCCCCAAAACAGGCTCGCCGTATTTTCCGCTTATTCCCTTTATTCTGTAAACTATATTGCATATTGTGTCTTCGTTTATAAGGAATTTAAAGCCCGAGTCGTTATCAAGGCTTGAAAACGGAATTTTAATGTATCCCTCAAAAGCACCGTCAAAGCTGACCGTACCGAAAACGGTGCTGCCCGGCGCTCCCGCGCCTGCGACGGCTGTTTTCCACTCGCCGCCGCTTATGGGCATATACTCGTATATTCCGCCGTTTTTAAGCATAAGCGACGGTGTGTAATCATAGCTCCACCTTGTTTTATCGGCAGGTATATCTATTGCAATTTGCGGCATTAACGTATTGGCGCTGTCAAATTTCACATAGAAAACCATACCCTCATAGCCCGCGGCGGATAATTTATCGGTCTTGAAGTTGGCGTATGCCTGCGAGCCGCCGACAGATGCTTCCTCATACATTTCCGAATTTGCCGACTCCAATTTCGAGCCGACAGCCGCCGTAAAGTCAAGGGGCTTTACCTCCGTGTGTTTTACCCACTGCCAGTTGTAGCCGAGCAGTTCGGTATTAAGCACGGGAACAACCTCGACGGGTCCTACCTCGGGTTCTTTGTATTCGTCCGAAAGCTCAAAGGCGGTTGTGCCCTTATCGCCGTTTATAAGGAACGCCGCAGCCTCGGTTTTGCCGAATTTACCGCCTATACCCGCCATGCAAATATCAACGCCGGTTATATAGTCAATTTCGGGATAAACCGATATAAAGGGGCTTGCCTCCTGCTCCTTAAGGCTTGATACGGGAATTTTAATATAGCCCTCAAAAGCCTTGTTGAACTGAACCGCGCCGTCGGTTTCGGTTTTAACGGTCTTCTGCTCTGCCCATTTAGAGCCGCCCAAAGCCACCGTGTATACCGTAGCGTTGCTTTTCAAAACGAGCGACGGTATATCCGAAAGATAATCGTCCCACATATTTGCCGAAACGGTAATGCGGTTGGCAGCGTCGGTCTTAACGTAAATTAGCAGCGCATCGGTATTTTTTAGCGGCAGCTTAAAGCCGCTGATTTTTGCCCCCACATTGGCGGGCGCTGCCGAAAATGCCGATTTATTTACTTCAATCTTAGCAGACGTGCTGTCCTTATTTATAACAAAATATGGTCCTGCCGTCATAGTGCCGTATTTCCCGCCGAGGCTCTTTGCCTTTAAGCACATACGGGAAAGCGAATCCTGATTCGGTTTAAACTTAAAGCCCATATCGTTTGAGAGTGAGTCGAACGGAATTTTAACATAGCCCTCAAACGCTCTGTCAAAGCGCATTGCGCCGAAATAGGGGTTCCCCGCCTTATCCTCAACCGCCTTTGCGGCAGTCCATGAAGAGGCGTTAAGCGCCTTGTAGGAATATTCTTTACCCACCATGAGCATAAGCACCGGGTCGAAATCGAACGACCAGCGGCCGCTGTTTTCGGGACGGAACGCGCCGAAGTTCGGAGCAACGGTATTCGCCGCGTCAAGCTTCAAATAAAACATAATTCCGTCCGCACCCACAAAGCTGTTGCGCTTATCAAACTGAATATTGGCGTATGCCTGACTTACCGTTGTATCGGCAACGGAGTATTCCTTGCCCGTAACGGTATTTATTTTAAGCCCTTTTTCATCCGTAAGGTCGGAAACCTTTGCAAAGCTGTGGGTCACGGTCTCCGCATTGTAGGTAAGGGCTGTGCCGCCGGTCATGGGGGTCACCTTCATAACCTTGCTGACGCTCGTATCCTTTTGCGGCATTTCGGCAATAATGCCCTGCAAATATGTATCGGATGAAATAACCGCCGTATCGGTTTTTATAAAAAGCTTTTTATCCTTTTTTATTTCAGCCTTTGCCCCGCCTATGCCGCTTACGCTGAACGGTGTAAGCGGCAGCACGGGCGTTTTACCGGAGCCCGCGGCATAAGCAGCGGGTAAACCCACGCTTATGCTGCTAAGCACAAAGGTTGCCGTAAGAACCGCGGCGGCTATATGTGAAAGCCTTTTTTTCATAGAATCACCTGAAATGTGTTTATTTTATATATGCCTTCAGCTGCGCTTCATAGGTCGGGTAAAGCTGCTGTACAACTGCCGACCACTGCGCAGAGCCCGCAAATACCTGCCACTTGTAAACCTCTAAAAGGTCGCCGAAGTTCTGCAAAATGCTGCGGTAGGTAACATAAACCTTTGTGGGGTTGCTTGCAAGATATTTATTTATAAAGTTAACATCCTCTTCGCTCAAAGCAACGCTGCCCGCCTTTGCTTTAAGGTTGTAGCGCTCTACTGCCGCCGTTGTTTCCGTTCTCGGAATTTCAACGCAGAGGTTTTCGCCCAAGCGGAACCATTTAAGGTAATTTACCCAAAGTGTTGCAAGCTCTTTGTTTTTAGCGCCCTTTATAAGGCCGTAACCGGGGTCAACCGCAATTTCAACATTGTAGTTGCTGTCGTTATCCAATTTAGGCATAGGTGCAAAGCCGAACGCGTCCTCCTGGCGGAGAGTTTCAAAACGTCTTTGCAAATTAAGGTCGGCGTGTGAGAAAAGCATTGCAACCTTTTCCTGCTCAAACAGGGGGCACGCGTCTGAGGTGGACATTGAGCCCGAGCCCGCTCCGCTTATTTTGTAAAGGGTGTTCATAACCTTGGCAAGCTTTGCGTCGCGCAAATTGTTTTTATACTCCTTGCCGTTTATAACCTCAACCACCTGAACGCCCGAAATACTCATAGGCTCAAGGTTTTGCGGGGTAAAGCCCCACTGAACGATTTCGTTCTTATTGTTCTTTTCAATAAACTTATCCGAAATTTCGCAAAGCTTATCAAGCGTCCATTCGTTTCGCTCATAAAGCGCGCGCGGGGTCATATCCTCAAGTCCGTAGTTTTTGAACATATTTTTGTTGTAATATATCCAGCTTGCCACAAATTCGCTTATTACCGGGAAATAAATTTTATCTTTCCACTTATACTGCTCGGTTTGAGCCTTTGTATTAGCCCAAAGCGGCGAATTAAAGTCTATAAGTCCGTCCCACGGTTCAAGCAGATCCTCGGCAACCGGAACGGGCCAGAACTTATCGTAAGCGCAGTCAACCACATCGGGAGCGTTGCCTGCGGCAACCATTTTTGCAAGGTCGGACCAGTAGGTTTCGTGGGTGGAAATCGTTTCGTCAATAGTTACGCCGAATTCCTTTTTAAAGTATTCCGCCGCTTCGCCGTCGGTATTGTTTTCCGACATAGAGGACCAACCGAACACCTTTAAAACCTTGCTGTTGCCCGAAAGGTCGGCGGTGGGCATTTCAATAGCCGCAACATTTTGGGATTCTGTACCGCCGCTGCTTGCGCTGTTGCTGCCGCCGTCAGAGCCGGTTTCGGTTTTTCCGCAGCCCGAAAGCAGCATCGCAAGCGCCAAAGCGCCGCAGGTAAGTCTTGCGAATAAATTTTTCTTCATGGTAAAATCTCCTTTTGTTATTTTCTCGAATCATCCGACAATACTTGTATTCATCAGCGATTCGGTAAATTTCTTTTGCAAAATCACATATATGATTATAGGCACTGCTATGAACATAAGACAAAACGTAGTTTCATACACCGTAACCTCAACATCGGTATATCCCGCTCCCTGCGGAGAGATCATTCTGCCGAAAGTATTTCTCAGCCCCTTGAGTAAAACCGCCAGCGGCTTTGACTTGTTGAAGAAGAGGGATATATTAACGTAGTCGTTCCAATACCACACAAAGCTTAAAACAAACGAGACCAAAAGTATTGCCGTGGAATTGGGCAGCATTATATTTGTAAATGCCTTTGCGGGTCCGCAGCCGTCCAGATACGCCGCGTCCTCAAGCTCTTTTGGTAAGCCCTTGAAAGATTGCCTGAAAAGATATATAAACAACCCCGATTTTATTCCCTGAGCAAAAAGCGCCGAAACGGTAACCGGAACAATTGTGTTTATAAGCGGTATTCCCTTCCCGCCGAATACCTTGGCGGTAAACGCGGTAACGCCTGAATACTGAATATACAGCGGCATTGAAATTATCTGCGGCGGCACTATAAAGGTCATAAGCGCCAGCAGGAAAATTATGTTTCTGCCCTTAAATTTAAACCTTGCAAAGCCGTAGCCCGTTACAGCGCAGCTTAAGGTTTGCAAAACCGAGCATAAAAGCGAAATAGCCGAGGATACACCGAACGATTTTATAAATTCTGTTTTTTGCAAAACAAATTTAATGTTATCAAACGTAAGGTTTTTCGGCAGCCATATTACGGTAGGGTCCATCATATCGCTCGGCTGCCTTATGCTTATGCTGAAACAGAAAATTATGGGATAAAGTATTATGTAGGAAAGCCCTATTAAAAGTATCAGCCGCAGCGCCGAGCGTATAAAGCCGTACAGCCTTAAAACCGCCTTTCCTTTTTCCGAGCCTTTTGAATAATTCAAATCAAGCACACCTCTTTTCATCAGTCAACGGCGTAATAAACATATCTGTTACCGATAATGTAAATAAGCACGACCGCTATGAATATTAACGCAAAGCATATAACCGACATTGCCGCCGCCTGGTCGAATTTCAAAGCGTTCATATAATCGTCTATAAGCTTGAACATACTGTTTGAGTAGCTTATCATATTATCCACAACGGTGTAGAAAATGTTTACCACAAGCATAGGCGCCAGCATGGGAACGGTTATTTTCCAAAAGGTAGTCCAGCCGTTTGAGCCCTCAACATTCGCCACCTCGTAAAGCGTGGACGGTATAGACTGAAGCCCCGCGATGAATATTAAAATTTGTATTCCCGAGTTCCATACAAGCCCGAATATTTCCTCAACCGTTTTAAGAATATAATCAACCGCGGTCTGCGGTATTCCCGCGCTTGTAAGCGACGCCGCTATCGACTGCGACTGGAAAAGCGCGTTTGAGCGGTCGCCCGAGGAAATAAGCCCTAAAAAGTAGTTGCCGTTTATTATTTCAATGGCTATACCGCCCGCAATTATAACCGGCAGAAAGAACACCGCGCGGAAAAAGGTTCTGCCCTTGAATTTTTGGTTGAGCACCACCGCTATGAAAAGCGAAAATATTATTATAAGCGGCGACTTCGCCGCAACCGTGGTTACCGTTTCGGTAAAGGCGGGCAGAAAATCGGGATTTTTAACGAACAGGTTTACAAAGTTATTAAAGCCGCAGGCTTTAAGCCCCACATAGCCCTGCTTTATGGTCACGCTTGAAAGGCTGTACCTTACCGAGGTTATAAACGGCAGCAAAAACAGGAAAATAAAGCCTACAGCCCAAAGAGAGATAAACGCATAGCCGTAATATGACTTTTTTCTTTCGTAAGATAGCTTTTTCATTACCGTTCACCCGCCTTTGCCATGAAATCCTCTGCCGGTATTTCCGTACCGTCCTGTAAAGTATAGGGCTCTTTGCCGAAATTCACGTATATTTTAAGCCCGTTTTCGTATTCGGTCACGCTTACGTTTTCGGCAATGTAATTATGTGAATAAATTCTGCTGCCGTTTATACCCGAATATACCTTTGCAACCCTTTTGTAAAGCGTCAGTGCGTCCTTACAGGTTTCTTCAAAATTAACGTTAGAAAGGCTTGAAAGCGGCGTGGCAGTTAGCTTTTCCCTGCCCTCAGCCATCCATTCGGCGCTGAAGCCCGCGCCCGCGGCGACTGTGTAAAGCAGCGAGCTATCGCCGCTTTCACCGTTGTAAGCACCGGCGGCAAGCTCTGAAATTCCGCTTAAAGCCATTGTGTAAAACGGAACGCTGCGGCTCAAAATATCCTGCCCGCTGTCGGTTACGGGGGCGTTATAAATAATATCGGCATAAACCGCGGCGTAGGCGTTGGGTGCGTCAAGCATCAGCGCGCCGAAGCTTTCGGCGCTTTGCTTTACAGCGGCGGTCATTACCGCCATTGTGCCGTCTCTGCGGCTGCCGTCGCCCGTAAAATCGCAGTAAAGCGTGTTTCCTATATCGCCCAAGGCTAACCGCTCAAAGCCTTTATTTTTAAGCCCCTTTATAATTCGCGGCATATTTTTTTCAAAGCCCGAAACCGAAATAAGGTATTCGGTTTTATCCGTCTCGTTAAGATTGCTGAGCAAATAGGATTTTCTTGAAAACGGCAGCCCCGTAATTGACTTTGACGCGCCTAAAAGATGTCCCAAATACGTACCGCCCGAATAGCTTTGCAAATTGAGTATTGCGGGAAAAATTCGCGCGTTTTCGGTATTTTTAAGCTTTTTCGCCGAAATATTTCCGTCGGCGGAAGTCACCTTGTCGCCTTTCAGCTCGTCTGTATTCCATGAGCGGTAACGCACCGTAATATTTTCCGCTCCCTCTTTTTTCAGGCGCTCGGTTATTCGCGCAAGCTGCTTTTCGCTTGTCAATGTAACGGTTTTATTATGCGGCACGCCGAGGGTGGAAACCTTTTTCACTACCGATGAATAAACATCGGCGTAAAGCCCCGTTTGCGTTTTCTTAAGCTCAAGCTTGCAGCTTTTAGCAAGGTAATCCCTATAGGCTCTCGCCATTCCGCTGTAATCGGCGTTTTCGCCGCTTAAAAACATATACCTTGTTTTAATTACTCCGCCGTTACCCGTTTTATCGAAAAGCTCGGTGGCGTAATTCCCCACATTGTATTCAACCGAGTTTAAAAGCTTGTATTTAACATATGCGTTCGCATAGGAGGAGCTTTGCCCGCACGCCTCGGCTGAAAGCGTGCCTGTTTCGGCGCCTTCCTCGCAGATTGCCATAATCGCGCTGCCGTTCACCCTTGCGCCGTACACAGGAAGATAAACAGATTTATTATTTACGTTAAGGTAATAATCCGACGTGAGCGACGTCGGCTCGTAGCCGTAGATCGGGCGGCTGTAAGCGTTTCCCGAGTGCATAACATTTGAAAAATCGACCGTAGCTCCCGAGCCGTCGGGTAAAAACAGATAGCCGCCGTCATCAGACCTACCCCGCACAAAATACGGCAATACCGAAACAGAGCATACGGCTGTGTTTTCTTTTTTCTCTTCAAGGTCCTCAAGCCATACCTCGGTCAGTAAATTTCCGCTTTCAAGATACGCCGCCAAAAACAGCTTTTTGCCCACCTCTGTTATGCCGTATTCAAAAACCACGCCGTTTTTGATTTTATAAATCGTATACTTGCCCGATTTTATATTTGAGGTGTAAAGGTTAAGCGCGGTGCGCTTTTTAGAGGTTGTATTAACGTATTCAACCGCTGCTGCAGACATCATTTTAAACTGCGTAAGCTTTGAGGCGCTACTATCCTCACCCGCGTTTTCGGGGCTGCTGTACCAAACCGAATTATCCGCCGTATTTTCAATCTTAAGGTAATTGTTATCGGGACGGAAGCTAAGCCTTAAACCGCCGCTTTCTCCGCACGGAACATACTCGCCTCCGCTTTTGTCGGTATACTCGGCGGCATTCGCCATTATATCATTTTTCGCATTCCCGCTTTGCGGCGCGCCGCCGCCATTGCAGGCAGCTAAAAGAGAGCAAACTGTGCATAGCATGAGAATTGCCGAAACAAATTTTTTCATAGTCCGCTCTCCTTTCATGCGTTCATTCTGAACAGCATTTCGCTGAACACTGTTTTAATAAAATCAATTACATTCTGCGTAAGGTTATAGAAAAGGAACGCAAGAACCACTATAAGCACTATTCCTATAAGCGTAACAATAAAGGAAAATACCGATTTCCCGAGCTCAAATTCATGGAATACCGAAAAGCCCGCCATTAAAACAACAAAGCTGCAAATAATTCCTATTGCCAGCACTACCGACATAAACACCGCTTCATTCTGAACCAAAAAGCGGCTCAGCAGCACCCGTATAAATCCCGATATTATATAAGGAACAAGCGCGGCTGATGTGAACATACATATCTGCTTAAAGGTCGCTTTGCCGGTCATAAGCTCGCTGAACGCCCAGTTTGCCGCCGCAAAGAGGATCAAAAGCGCCGCCCTTACAAGCGCAATATTTAAAATATTCACCTTTGATGAATCGATAATCGCAAACGCCTTGCCCATATACTGCTGCTCGCACACGCCGAGCAAAACAAGAAGTATGTAAACAAAAAGTATAAATGCTTTTGAGGTGATTTTTCGGCTGCGCAGCCTGTCAAACCCCGCAAACGGGTGAAAGGCGGAGTAAAGCGACATTCCGAAATTAGTGGAATAAAGCCTACCGGATACCGAAACGCCCTTTTTGGCAAGCAGCTTTTTTGTTATTTTTACTGCCGCCGCCAGCGCGATTATAACAAGAAGTATCAAAATAAAATTGTTGCGCATCATTATTACGCGGTATTCACGGTAGGCGTTGCCGTAGCCCTCGGTATCGCGCGCCTGCTCGTAATAATTCATTGCTTCTTTGTACTTGCCGTCGTTAAACAGCGCGTTCGCCACGCCTATATATGCAAGCCTGAAATTCGGGTTGCTTTTTATAACCTCGCGCCACGGGGTAAGCGATTCGGAGTAATTCCCCGCGTTGTAAAGCGTCAGCGCTTTATGCACGGTCTTGCCCGTTTCGGTAAGTGAAAAATAGGTTACCGTGTTTTTTTCGGAATCCAAAACCGCAATATCATCGCCGCACGCCTCTATTGCAATCGGCTGCCTGAAAGTGCCGCCGTAATCCCCTATTCCACCGAAAGCGGTAACAAGCTGCATATTATTATCAAACTGGTAGACCCTGCCCTGCTTATTATCTATAACGTTTATAAACCCGTTTTCGGAATAAGCAATATCTATAAAGTTAAGGTAGCGGTTATCGTTTTCAAAGCTCTTTTCAACATCCCTTGACATTGAGCTTTCAAGTATATCCACGCCCTTTGGGTTTAAGCACCTTATGCTGTCGGGCGAAGACTTGCAGTATTTTCCGCCTATAAGGCTGCCCGGCGTAATTGTGTAAAGAAAGTTATCCGCGCTCATATCCATACTGTAAATTTCGCTCGGAACGTAATTCGCCATAGCCTCGCGCTGCTCGGCGGTCATAAGCTGTTTCCAAAAGAAATTACGCAAAAGCTCCGCTGTGGTCTGCACCTTTTCGCTGCCGAAAAATCCGCTGAACTCAAATTCGTTGTTAAGAATTAAAAGTCCCTCGTACACGCCGGTGCACTGAACATATATGTTCCCTACCGTGTCCCCCGTAACGCGCCGCGGCAAAAATTCCAGCGCGTCGTCAAAATATTCCGATTTCGGTTTTGTAATTTTGTTTTTAACCGCGCCGTTTTTATCAGCCACCCACACGCAGCCGTTTCCCGAATCGGCTATATAAACCGTGCCCGATGTATCAATATAAAGTCCTGTCGCTTTGCTTAAGTCCACAGTATTACCGCCGTTTGTAACGGTAATTTCTCTGCCGCGCCCGTCGGTGCCGTATACCGCTATGCGGTTATTGCCCGAATCCAGTATGTAAAGACTGCCGTCCTTTTCGAAAATATCGGTCGGTGAAGAAAACTCGCCTATTCCGAGCTTTTCGCCGCTGAGCGACAGCGCGGGCTCATATATATCTGCCGTTTCGGTAACCTCACCGAAGGAATTGTAATTATAGGATTTATAAGAAGCCGCCGAGGTATATGTTGCGGATAAAAGCATTAAAACCGCGGCCGCCATAACCGAAACCGAACCTTTAAAACCTTTTCTCATATTCTTTTTCCTTTCTAACCCTTAATTCCGGAAAAAGCCATTGTTTCAACTATTCGGCTTTGGGTAACTATAAAGAGTATGCAGGGCGGTATCATCATAAGCACCGACGCTGCCGAAGCAGATCCGACCCTCGCAATACCCGACGCCGCAACGTCGTTTAAAACGGTGGGCAGCAGTTTCCACGCTTCTTCATATATATAGTTGCCGCCGGTTGAGTTCCAGAGTCCCTGGAACGAGAAGATTATAAGCGTCAGCGCCGCAGGCTTTACAAGCGGCATACATATTTTATAATAGATTTTAAATATGCCCGCGCCGTCAATAGTAGCCGCCTCAATAACCGTATCGGGTATCTGCACCATAAAGTTTTTCATAAGAAAAAGTCCCAGCGGAGTGCCCGCCGCAGGAATTATAAGCGCAAAAAGCGAATTTATAAGCCCGAGACCCGACATTATTATGTATTGCGGCAGCGCCGTAACCGTTCCCGAAAAAAGCAGCGCCGCCACTATGAGCGAAAACATCCACCTGTTGCCCGGGAAATTATACTTTGCAAACGCAAAGGCCGCCATTGAACTGAAAAGCAAATTAAGCCCGGTACCCGCAACGGTTACCGCCGCGCTGTTTATAATGTATCTGCCGAACGGAATCCAAAGGCTGTCCACCAATTGCGACAGCGTCTTATAGTTTTCGCCCGTCGGGTTGCGCACAAAAAACTTGGGCGGGTATGCAAAAATTTCCTCGGTGGGTTTAAGCGACTGCACTATTGCGTAAACAAACGGGAGCATCATAAACATACCCACAAGCAGAAGTATTAAAAATACCGCCGTATCTCCGCCGGTTGAACGCGCCGGTCCGGTTTTACTTCTTTTAAGCTTCATTTAAGAGTCTCCTTTAAACAGCGGCGTACTTGCCGATGATTTTCTGTATACAGTTGTTTACCGCCATCATTGCAATAAACAAAACCGAGGTAACGGCGCAGGCATAGCCCATTTCAAACCTTATCATACCGTAGTCATACGCGTGCGTTGCAACCGTGAGCGCCGCGTTATCGGTTGAGGGAAAGCCCGCAAGGGTCATACAAACATCGCTTACCGAAAACGCCGCGCTTATCTGCATAACCGCGCTGAAAAGCAGCTGCGGGCCCATCGATGGCAGAGTTATGTATATAAGCTCCTGCATGCGGTTTCGCACTCCGTCCACCGCGCCCGCCTCGTAAAGGCTGCGGTCAACATTTTGAAGGCCTGCAATAAAGGCAAGGAACGAAGTTCCGAGGCTCATCCATATCTGCACTATTATAATGCAACCGAGCATGGTTTTTGTGTCCGTCAGCCATTGCACGGACTCTTTTACAAGCCCCGAGGACATAAGCAGCTGATTTAAAAAGCCGTACATATCGCCCGAGAAGATATACGACCATATAACATACAGCATTCCCGACATTGAGGGCGCGTAAAACACAAAGGTCATAACCGAGCGCAGCGTGCGCGGCAGCTCGTTTATCATCCACGCGAAAAACAGACAGGCAAAATAGCTTATAGGCCCTGTTATAACCGCGAATATAAGCGTATTTCTTACCGCCACCAAGAACACGTCGTCCTCAAACAGCAGCGTTAAATAATTTGAAAGCCCTATAAACTTAGGGGGCTCAAGCATATTAAAATCCGTAAAGCCGAAAAATATCGCAATGACAATGGGGGCTATAACAAAAATGCTGAAAATAATGTAAAACGGAGCTATAAGCAAATAGCATTCCTTATATTTGCCCATGCGTGACAAAAGACCTGTTTTATTCTTCATCTGTTGCCACTCTCCTTATTCTTACGGGCAAGCTCTTTGTTTATTCGCTTGTTGTAGGTGTATATTGTATCGGTTGCGTTGGAATTGCTGTAAACCACCTTGCGGAAAGCGTTTATAAGCTCGCGCGTTACGCTGTAATTACCCGATACCTCGTTTATCGCCCTTATGCTGCCCCGCTGTGTTTCCAAAAGCTCGCGCTCCGCCTTGCTCCACGGCAGCGATTTAAACGCGTTTACATTAGCCGAGGTATACCGCGAAATAGAGCCGAGCGCGTCCTCTATTTCCCTGCCGTACTGACTTTGAGTCCCATCTGACGTAAACCAATCGAGGAATTTCCACGCCTCCGCCTTATGCTTTGAGCCGCTGAAAATAACCGCCGACGTTACCGATTGTGCAAGCCCGGGGCTTGTATCCGCTCCGGACGCCGCGCTTATGGAAAGCGTACGGTTAATGCTGCCGTCGGGCTTTGCGGTTCCCGGTATTAAGTACATTCCCCACCTGCCCGAAAGCTCGGGGGACGCCGCCTCAACCTTTAAATACTGTGTATAATCGGTTATGGCAAGCGGCATTTCGCCTGAACTGAAACGGTTATAAAAATCGTACGCAAGCGGAAAACCGTATCTTGCAAAAAGTCCCGTCCAGGTTTCAAACGCCTTTATGGCAGCCTCGCTGCCGAACTCTGTACCGTTAAGCTTTTCGTTATAAAAGCTGCCGCCGTTCTGGAACAGGAGCGTTGCGAACATTCCTATATTTGCGGGCACGCCCACCTCTAAGTTATTTCTTTGCAGTATTGTGGAGACCCTGTAAAAATCCTCCCAGGTATCGGGCACGTCAAGCCCCAGTTCTTCAAAAACGTCGGTTCGCACAAACATCATATTAAAGGTTTCGCTTATGGGCAGCGCATATGTTCCGCCGCCGTATTCAAAGGGCTTCAGCGTTTCGCTTTCAAAGCGCTTTGCAACGGCGTCAAAGCCCTCCTGCTTTGATAAATCGGCAACCGCGCCCCTAAGCGCCAAATTAACCGGCATATCCCCCGAAACAAACAGCGAAACGTCGGGCGCTATTCCCGCCAGCACCGCCGTTCGTATATCCACCGTAACCAAGGAGATATTGGAGTTTATTCCGTACCTTGCAGCAAAGGAATTATCCACCAGCTTTTTAAGAATATTCATCTGATCTCTGCCGGCGCTCATCCATATATTAAGCGAGGACGCCTCGTCGTAAACGTCGCCCACCGTTCCGTAATCCTCAGCAAAGGAGGAAACTATGCGCTTAATATCAAAAGCCAACTGCTTAAAAAACGAGCCGCCCGCATTTTTGCGGCATTTATCGGGCGAATGAATATCAATATAATCAATATCAAGCGGTTGGTCCTTCGCGTCCTGATTCCAAGAGGAAAGGGTGCTTATTTCACTTTTAAAGGACGAAATATTTTTAGCCAGCGTATCGGGTTTTTTCTTGATTCCCGCAAGCCTGTTCAAAAGCGAATGAAAGCCCGAAAGCGAGCTGCCCGAGCGCCCCGAATTGCGGTTTTCAAGCTCTTTGGTTATGCTTTCAAGCTCCGTTTCAAGCGAACCAACCGTCTCGTTAAAATTCGGAATCATTTTCCCGAGCTGATAATCTCTGTATGTATCGGGGTCGGTGCCTATAACCATAATCACGCTGCGGTAAAGCGAATTGAGCCTGTAAATAAGGTCGTCCAATCTGCCCGTAATTTCCGAAAGCGAGCCTGCGGTCACTTCTAGCGTCAGCGCATACTGCTTGCCTTTTTCAAAATAAAATGTATAAGGCTCTTCTCCGCCAAGCTCCTTTATGTACCAGTCGCCTGAATATTCAAACTTTATTTCATCACATTCCGCAAACGGCACTTCGCCGTTTATGTAAAGTCTGCGGGATGAGGTAAAGCCGCTTTTTGCGTTTTGCCTTACCCGCATTGAAATTTCATACAGTCCGCTTTCCTCGGGCGTAAACTCCCATTTAAGCCACTGCCCTGCGTAACGGTATTTTTCATCGGGTATATAGTTATATAAAAGCTTTACGGGGTCGTTGGGGGATGTCTCGGCGCTGCTTTTATCATAATCTGGCGTAAGCGTTGTAGAGGAAGCCTCGGCAAACTTTTCCGCCTCAAGAATGATTTCCCTGCCGCTTGCAGCCCTGCCGTCTTTTACGGTTTCACTGTAGCCTTTAAGCGTTTTGCCCGTAAAAAGTCTTATTTTAAGCAATCGGAAATTTCCCGTGTTTGCAATAACGCTTATTTTGTTTTCGCCTTTTTTAAACCCGAAAAGCAGGGGCTTTTGCTGCCTACCCGAGGGGTCTGAAAGCACCGCCGCGGTTTTTTCCACTACCACGCTCATTGAGGAAAGAATTTCGTTTCCGCGCTTATCTGTTGCAACCTCGGAATTTTTCCACCGCCAAAAAAGGTCAAGCTCCTTCGCCTCGTTAAACGGGTACGCGCCGTTTATCATAATTCCCGCCGAGCTGCCGCCAGTACTGCCGCCCGTTACGGGCGCATATGTGAGTTCTATATGGCAGCTCATATCGCTTTCTGCCGAAAAAACGAAATCGGCTTTGCCGTTTTCATCGGTAAAAGTAACCGCTTTTTCTCCCTCAAATTCCGAAAGGGCCGCGCCCGCAAACAGAGCGGACGGCGTGCTTAAAGAAATCTCAAAATCACCGTTTACTTCTGCCGTTTCGATACCCGACAGATAGCTGCGGTAATCTGTGCCGCTGTTTGCGGCAAGCGCCGAAAACGGGCAGGTAAGCAATATTAAAACCGCAGAAATGGAAGAAACTATTTTTTTCACCGAATTACCCTCAACTTTCCGAGCCGAACGTTACAGCGCTTAATAACCGCCGCGTTTCATGCTATTGACAAGAGAAAATTTATATGTTAAAATCCAAACCGAAAGGTGGGAAGTTTATGTATATTGACGTAAGACTGTATGACAACATTACCAACCATAAAATAACCGCGTCTGATTTTGAAGTAAGCTGTGCGGGGCATGCGGTTATTGAGGAAAACAGTCCCGATAACAACCGCGCAAACGGTCTGCCTGATTATCAGCTGCTCTATATTGAAAACGGCTGCGGCTTTTTCAAATTCGGTGAGGATTACGAAAAGCTGCCGGGAAAAACCGTGGTGCTTTACCACCCGCACGAGCCGCAAATATATAAATACCGCCAAAAAGATAAAACCCAAACATACTGGCTGCACTTCGGCGGGACAGCCGTTGAAAAGCTGCTTTGCGAGCTTGAGCTTAACGATATGAAAATAATAACAATAAACAATGACATAAACTTTAAAGAGTACTTTAAAAAGGTTATTGATGAGCTGCAAAATAAACCTATAGGCTATTTGCAGGCTGCCAACGATTATGCCCGTTTGGCGCTTATATCATTAAGCCGCGAGATAAAAACCTCCCTGAAAAAGCCGTCCGACCTTGTAATAGATAACCTTTGTAAAAAAATGAATATGGATTTTTATAAGGACTTTTCCAACACCGAATACGCCGAAGAATGTAATATGAGCGTTTCTCACTTCCTTTCAAAATTCCGAAAGGCCACCGGCACGTCGCCGCAGAACTACATTCTCAATTTGCGAATAACAAACGCGCAGAACCTGCTTTCCACAACCGATTACAAAATCATTGAAATTTCAAAGCTCGTGGGCTTTGCCGATTCAATGTATTTCTGCAAGCGTTTTAAAAAGAAAACCGGTCTTTCACCAAGCGATTATAGGCAAAAATTCAAATTTTAAGATGTTTTACAAAATCAAACACTTTCAACAAATAAATTATATACATTTTTCATCATTAGCACAATGGATGAAATTATTTATTTATATGGAAGATAGTATGATTTTTAGCGTTATTTTTTTGGAAATATTTTACGGCACGATACACAAAGAGCCTTATTACATTAAAAAATCCCGCTTAAACAGCGGGATTTTTTAATGTAAATCGGATTTTAGAGCGCAAATTCGGCTTTATATGTCTTTTTGCATTATTTCTGTAATAGTTTTCTCAAGCATATCGGCAAAAAGACGGTGCATTTCACGGGTGGGGTGGTTTATATGATTGCACAGCAGCGCGGTTGTGTCGATTCCGTAACCGCTCATTTTCTTCCACACCGCATAAGTATCGCACACGGGAACGCCGTATTCCGCGGCGCGCTGCCGCGCAATATCCATAAGCGTATCCACAGTGCCGTTGTTTTGCCGCTCGGCGCAGCTCTCCGCCGTACATTTTAGTATTTTGAGATTCAGCGGGTGAACATATGTATTTACCATATTCGGCGTCATAAATATAACTTTTGCGCCTGCGCTGTTCAGTCTTTTAAAAATTTCAGCCAGCGTATTGCCGTAGTCATCACACGGGGTCTGACCTATATCGTTAAGCCCGAAGCAAACCGTAACTATATCCGGCTTTTTTGATATAACGTCGCTTTCAATTCTTTTAAGCCCGTCGGCGGCGGTCTCACCGCCGACCCCTGCGTTAAAGGCAGTAATTTCACTGTCGCCGAAACGCCTTTTAAGCCTTTCCGTTATCAGTGAGGCATACCCCGACGGTACGTCCCTTACAACATCAATTCCGCCGCAGTGGTTATCAAACAATTCAAAGCAGCCCTCTGTAATGCTGTCTCCGAAAAAAACTATTCTCATTGCTTTTCCGCCTTTCAATTCACTGTAAATTCGTGGAGAATATTATATCCTTTTTCATATGGTATGCTGTTATCAAGCCGTGCCGTAGCGCCCGATTTTGAAACCAGTCGGAGCGCAAGCCTATATTTTCCGCTGTCGCCGGGCAACGGCATATTCGTTTTTAAATTATATGTTATAAGCTCGCCGTCGGGCACTTCACCGGGCTTTGCGCCGTACCACTCGGCCGGATTGCCCGCAGCATAAGAATAGATTTCATTGCCGCTTGTATCAAGCAGAGTAAGGTGCGCGGTAATATTGAATGCCGCCGCAAAGCCGTAGTTTTGAAGTGACAGCGATATATTCATACCTCCGTTTTCTTCCGTCACCGAAAGCTCCCGACACACAAGCCTATAGCCCAAATAATCCCGTATATATTCAAATGCGTTACGCTTTATTTTGTTGCCGCCGTTATCGGTAAACCAGCCCTTGGTATAGGGCAGGTTATTGTATTCAAGCCATTTTTCGGTCACGGGCAGCTTTTTCCACTCGTTTATGCAGCCGGGAGCGCTTGTGCCTTGGTCAATATAGCCGTTTATCGCGCTGAATGTGGTGAGCCTGAGCTGTGAAGCGGCAATTATTGAGCCGTAGCCGTCGGGGTATGCCCCCAAATCGTCAAACTGGGAATAGTAATACGCCTCGGCGTCGTTCGGCGCGCAATAAGCCTCACTTATATGCCTGCTCCAATCGGCTCTTCCGTAGCTGTAAATTCCTGAGCCCGTTTCGCTGCCGTCGGCTATGCCGAAAAAGCTGTCGAGATGATAACCGAATTTACCGCCGTATTTTTCCGCGTTTTCACCCGACAGATAATCGGAATAGTTCGGCATTCGCAGCTGCGCGTAAACGCCGCTCGGCAAAAGCCTTTCCACGAAAGCGTTTAAAACCGTTCCGCGGTCTGCGGCGGTGCTTGCGGGGGTATCTGAGTGCCACTCGCCGTATTTGCCTATAAACCCGACCTGAAAAGCGTGCAGAACATCCTTATTCCGCTCAATTATACCGTTTTCGGAAAGATTGCTTATATGCCGCAGAATTTCCGCCGTGGTGGGCGTTCTGCTGTTGAAATTGTTTTCATCATAATAAGCAAACCGCAGTAAAATCTGCATTTTTCGCTTGCGCAGGCAATCAAATATTTTTTGCGCCGCGGTGAAAAATTCCGCGTCAAGCTCGCTGTTCATATAATCTCCGGGGTAAAAATAGCACACATAAACCGATGAATTTATTCCCGCGTTTTTAAGCTGCAAAGCATATGCGTCTATTTTAGCCGCTATTTCGCTGTCTGTCAATCTGAAATTAAAGAAGTCCATACAGCCCCTGAAGCCCCTGTTGGGGTTAAGGTTAAGCTCGGCGGAATTGTATGCGTTAAGCACGGTATAGCTGCGCTTAACAAATGGGCTGTCCTTAATATTTCCGTTGGTATAGTCTACAGTATCGTATATTATCGGCTCCGCGCTTACTTCGCGGTAATCGGTCGCGGGGGTAAATATAAGCCTTTCGGTTTTGTACTCGGCAATTACATTGTCTCGGTTGTCCCGCGCGGCAACGGTTATGTAGTATTCTTCCCCGCTTTTAAGGCAATCGAGCGCACCGCTGTTTGAAAAATAGGTCTTTTCCGATACGCAAGCATACCCCCCAACCGCCTTTTTATATGCTTTGAGCAAATAATTTTCCGCTCCCGCGCATTTATCCCAATAAAGCAACGCTTTATCGTCGGTCATTTCCGCGGCGGCAATATCGGTTCTGTAATTATCCGCCGAAACAATGGGGTTCTCGGTTATTTCTTTATTTGCCGAATTGCCGATTTTCTGCTTAAATCCGACGGCAGGTCCCGTAGTAACGGCGTTTTCGCCGCTCCCCATATAGCTGAAACGGCAGGTTATTTCTGTAAATTCGGTATCATCCGTAACAGAATTGCGCGGGGACAGCGCCGAAAGCGGCAGGCATACAAGCCCATCAAAGCCGGCAGGCAGGGTTATTATGCCGTGGTACGAGCCGTTTTCTCCCTCAACAGTGGTTCGCTCCTCCGCCGTACCGCTTGCCTTGTTCAAAAGTCGGTATTTTTTGCCGGCGGGTATTTTGTATTCGCTGCCGTCCGCTGCGCCGAAGGTCATATAAACGCCGTTTTCCCGAGCCGCCGGCACCTTTACATATATTCCTATATAGTAATAATTCGAAATCTTTACGGGTTCGTTTTTTATTCTGAACCAATAAGGCGAATCCTGCACATTTTCAAGCGGTAAATCGCAAGGTGATTTTGCCTCGGCTTTTATACCGCCGGTTGCGGCAAGCTGTGAAAACGGCGATGATACATAACTGCAATCGATATCGTAATAACTGCCCGACGATACTGCATCGGGAAAACTCTCGTAATCCGAAAGCGCCCCGCACAGCTCGTTATAATTAACGGTTATCGGCTCGGTATAAGTATATTCGCCGCCCGAAACGCGGTACCCCCTTACAATATAGTTTTTCCCGCGGTTTTCGGGCTTAATATTTTCAAGCGTAACATAATAATCCGCGTATTTATTATTTTCGTCGGTTTCAAAAGCCGCGTCCGCCGATGATAGCTTTATATCGATTATATCGGTATTTTTTATATCCGCGGTAAGCATTTTCCCGCCGAGCGAGCCTTCAAGCGTAATAAGCACGCCCTTTTCAGCCGCGGCACCCGAATTTATAAGCTCTCTGAATGTAAACCGCACCGCGCCCGAAATATCAGCCGCGGGCGATATTACCGCAAAGCTTTGTTCATTACTTTGTATAAATTCGCCGTGCAAAATGACGGCGTCCGTTTTCGGCATTTCAAAATAATATGCGTTGTTGTCAGGACTGTATTCACTTACCGCTTTGCGCCTTGCGCCCGAAAAATCGGTATATGTAATATACAGTCCGTCCGCTTTTAATGTATAGCCGTTTTCGGGGGCTACAGTCACCTTTACCCTTTCGCCATAGCGCGCAAAGGCTTTATCCGTACTTAAAGCGCCGTCCGCCGCAGTCACCGTGCCGTAATCTGTAAGGGAAATTTCAGAGGATGCGGTGCTGCTTGTGAGCAAATAGCAGTCGGATACCGAAATATCGCCGTAGCTGCCGCCTACCCTTTCAAATCTCAATTTAAACTGCTCTAATATATCGGTATCGGTCAAAAGCGCAAAGCCGCTGTCGTTTTTTAACGCAGAATACGGTATTTTTATAAAGCCCTCAAAAGCCCCGCCAAATTCCAAACCGCCGCTGTAGCTGCTTGTATACGCTTTTTCAACCGTCATTTCCTGCCACCTGTTACTCCCGAGCGGCAAGGCATAGCACTTTTCGCCCTCAAAAAGCGAAAGCACGGGCGGATACGGCATACTCCATCTATCGGGGCTTTCAAGCACCAAATCGGGAAGAACAAGGTTAGCCCCGGGCAGCTTAATGTAAAACAGTATACCGTCGGTATTTTTAAGCGGTTCATTGCAAGCGCCGTTAATATAGGTGTCGTTTTGCTCGCCCACAGTAATATTCGCGGGGCACTCATAAAGCTGCGCCGCACCCAGTGTAACGCCATTTATTCCGAGCTTTTTATTTATAACCGCGCCAGACTCGGCTCTGTCAAAAGCCGCGCCGCGGTTCCTCTCGTATATAACAGCGCGATATGCGGCGTTGCCGCAATATTCCTTTTCCACGGTTATTTTGCTGCCGCAGCCATCCTTTTCAATAAAAAAATTGGGGCCTACGGTAACCTCGCCGTATTTACCGCCGAAACGGTCAAAATAGAAAATAAGGCTGTTTACCGAATCGTATTCGGGCTTGAAAACAAATCCCGAATCGTTCCCTACAGAGCTGTAAGGCAGTTTTACATACCCGCTGAAAGCATTTTCGAAATGAAGTCCCGCCATATATTGGGATCCGTTTTCGCTTGTGGAAATAAGCGAGGCCTTGCTCCATTCTGTTCCGCCGTCCGACATAAAGGAATACTCGTTACCTGTAAGCGGCGAAAGCGATGGCACATAATCAAACCGCCAGCGTGAAGTATCCTGCGGAAAATTAAGCGCCGCAACAAGGCTTACGGTCGTGTTTTCGGGCACGGATAAATGAAAAAGAAGTCCCACGGTGTTTTGCACCGTTTGATTTATATTTAAAAAACGCAAATTGCAGGAGGATACCGAGGTAAACCTTGTTTTTGAAATTTCCCATTCAATATAGCGGTCAAAACTTTCCCCGTAAAAGCCGTTGCCGTTTTCGGGGTAAACGCGGTTGCCGAAGCCGCCCGCGCGCTTTATATCGTAGCTTTTAACGGGAATTGCTTTTATTTCCTCCGTAAGCTCCGTATTTTTTGGTAAAGCCCGCAGCGGCGCCGTATTTGAGGATACGGCTAAGATAATTGCAACAGACAGGCTTAAAAATTTATAAACGCCTTTTTTCATTTTAATCACCCTTTAAAAGCTCTTTACGCATTGAAACCAAAAGCTCCGCGTCTCCGTTTTCGCTGTTTGCAAAATTCAGGTTTACCGTTACGGGTATGCCCGCGCTGTGCTTTTTCAGCCGCACTAAATCCCTTATATCAAAAGTGCCGTCCGCATTTATATCAAATTCAACATATGTATTTCCGAATACATCGGGCACCCTCACCTCGGCGGAAACGGAGGTTCGGCAGATAAACAGTGCAGCCATAACGGCGATTGCTTTTTTCATTGCCGCCATTCTTCACCGTTATATTTATTGCCGCAAGCAGACGCGTTTTTAACGTTTTTAAGCGTTAAACGAATGTTCTCAAACGCGCCGTAAACCGTATTATTTTCAAATTCCACTCCGTCGGTATTGCGGGCGTACACAACCTCGTCGGTATATGCCGCCTCAATAAGGTTATCGGTTATTTTTACACCGCCGTGCACGGTTTCTTTTGACTCGGGCACACACTCCGGCTCAACGCGTACAAAGCTTTCCTTTGAATCGGTATAGCGGTTGCGCCTTATTGTAACGTCGGTAACATAGCCCGATTCAAACCACGAGCGCGCGTCGTCGGCAATTAAAACCCCGCAGCCCGTAAGCTTTGTAAACTCGTTATTTTCAATAACCACGGGTTTTCTTGTCGTTACAAGTATTCCGCGCGTGGGTATACGCTCAAAGTGATTATTTCTTATAAGCACCTCCGCCGTGGCTGACGCATTTTCAACCATTCCGCCAACGGTAAAGCCCTCACCCGATTCAACGGTCAGAATTATTTCATACGGGTTTATTTCTTCCGCCGAAATTACCCGTGTGCCCGCCTTTTCAAGCAGCGTATCGGGGTCTATCGCGCAGATTTTGTCGTCCTTTAAAAAGCCGCCTATTCCGTAAGACTGCGGGTGCACAAATCTTACCTTTATTTTATTGCCGCCGGCGTATACGTCGGTTATTTTCAAGTGCGTGCCGTGAACGTTAACCGCGTCGTCGTGTGCGCCGCAGTAATATCCGTTTTCAATTACAATTTTACCGCGGCAGCCCGAAAAGTGCATAAAATCGGCAGCGCAGGATGCAGTTCTGCCGGGAGCGGGGCAGACGTTAAATCTATCAAGATGTATACCGTCCGAATTTTGGGCTATAAAGCCTATGCCGCTCATAAAGTGCATGGTAGTATTCAAAAATGATGTGTTTTCACAGCCGTCAATTATTATTCCGCACTCGTCCCTTATCGGGTCGCGCATTTGAAAAACATAACCGGGACACGCGCCGTATGAGTTATTATCACCGCCCGAATAAAGGCGCACAAGCCCCTTTTCCAATTCCTCAAAACGTGCGTTTTTATCGTCCATAGGTCCGGGCTGCCGCCAGGTAAAGCAGCTTTGGGGGTCATAAAGCTGCGATATTCCCGAAGAAAACGCAAAGCCCTCGCCGTACCATTCAATTTTACCGTTTTTAATTCTGTATGGGTATTCATCGGAAATTTTGCAGTCTGCATAACCGTTACCGACAGCCGTAACCGTCATTTCGGTAACGGTGGGGTTTAGGTAATCAAAGGTTATATTTTTAAAGGTAATGTTTTTGCAATTTTCAAGAATTATCTGGGTCATTTTGCCGAGACTTTTTATCACCGCGCCGTTGCCGTTTACCGTAATATTTTTCATACCGCGCAGCAAAAACGGCGTGCGCCTTTTTATACTTTCGCATTCGCCCTTTTCGCGGTCGTTTCCCTCAGCTATAGTATTGCTCACGTGTATTTCGGTTTCGGCAAGCGAATTTATACCGATATTATAAACTCCGCTTTCAAAAACTATTTCGCACGGTTCTCCGAGCGCCGCAGCCGCTTTGAGTGCAGCCGATACAGCCGGTGCCGAGTCCTCCGCGGTGTTCGCTGTCGCCCCGTAATCCTTTATATACAGTTTTTTCATAAAATCACCCGAAATTTTATATTTGTTCCTACAAAAATTATACACTTTTTCTTTCCCGTGTTCAATGGTAATAATTATTGAAAACTATGGCAAAAAGTATTAAAAGCCTTGCTTTAACACCAAACCGTCTCGGAAAAAACCCGATCGCTGTTGCCGCAGAGATTGTCACCGCGCGGCTTTTATTCAATAATATAAATCATCCGCATAAATATAATCCTACAAAAAAGCTATAATAATTTAAAACAGCCTCTTGACAAATACCCCTCGGGGGTATATAATAACACTCAGAAAGGAAGATAGCCTATGAAACAGGAAGAATATATAATAAGCGGAATGTCCTGCGCGGCGTGCTCTGCCTCGGTTCAGCGCGTAGTATCGCGGCTGGAGGGCGTTGAAAACTGCGATGTTAACCTTATAACAGGCAAAATGACCGTAAGCTATGATGAGCAAAAGACAGGTCAGGCGGATTTTACCCGCGTGGTTGAAAAAGCGGGATTCGGAATACGCCCCGATACCCCCGAAGAAACAGAAAAACCGAAAGCCGCCGAAAAGAAAAATGGCGGTTTCGGCGGTACTGTGGTCTCGGCGATACTTTCGGCTTTATTACTCTACATTTCAATGGGTCAAATGCTGACGGACAAGCTGCCCGTTCCCCCGTTTATGAATATTTCGGGCGACCCCTACGGCTTTGCGCTTACCCAGCTGCTGCTTTGCATACCCGTAATGTTTATAGGCAGGCGCTTTTTCACCCACGGTATTCCCCTGCTTTTGCGCGGCAACCCTAATATGGATTCGCTTGTAGCCGTGGGCGCGGGCGCTTCGTTTATTTACAGCGTGGTTATGACCTATATGATACCCTACAATATGCACGCGGTGCATAACCTCTATTATGAATCGGTAGCGGTGGTAATAACCCTTGTGGCGCTCGGCAAGCAGCTTGAGGAGCACAGCAAGCGCAGAACCGCCTCGGCTGTGGAAAAGCTTATGCGCCTATCACCCGATACCGCGCGTGTACTGCGTGACGGCAAGGAAATTACAGTACCCACAAAAGAGGTAAACGTTGGCGAAACGGTAATTGTAAAGCCGGGCGAGAGCATACCGCTTGACGGCAAAATAATAAAGGGCGAAAGCAGCGCCGATGAATCAATGCTGACGGGCGAAAGCCTGCCGATTGAAAAGACAGAGGGCAGCCTTGTTACGGGCGGCAGCATAAATATAAGCGGCGTAATATATGTTACGGTCACAAAAATCGGAAAAGACACCGCCCTTGCAAAAATAATAAAATTCGTTGAGGACGCACAGAATAAAAAAGCCCCCATTTCAAAAACGGCGGATAAGGTAGCCGGCGTGTTTGTGCCGGTGGTAATCACTATCGCGGTTATTGCCGCAGCGGTATGGCTTATTGCGGGTAAGGATATTTCCTTTGCGCTTAGAGTATTCACAAGCGTGCTTGTTATTGCCTGCCCCTGCGCTTTGGGGCTTGCAACTCCTACGGCGGTAATGGTAGGCACAGGGCTCGGCGCAGAGAACGGAATTTTAATACGCAACGGCGAAATTCTTGAAATAACCCACACCGTAAAGGCGGCGGTTTTTGATAAAACAGGCACCGTGACCGTCGGTAAGGCAGCGGTGACCGATGTTTACGCCGACGATAAAGCGCGGCTTTTAAAAACCGCCGCGGCAGCCGAGGCTGACTCCGCTCACCCGCTGGCGCAGGCGGTGGTTACCTACACCGCCGAAAGCGGCATTACCGTAACCGAAAGAGCGGAAAAGAGCGAATATATTTCGGGTAAGGGGCTTAGATGCGTTATAAACGGCGAAAATATCCTGCTCGGTAACGCAGCACTGCTTGCAGAGAGCGGCGCGGATATATCAAAATACCGCGAAACGGGCGAAAGGCTTGCGAGCGAGGGCAAATCACTTATTTACGCCGCCGTAAACGGCGAGTGTATAGGTCTTATAGCCATTGCCGACCAAGTGCGGGAAACCTCTAAAGACGCTTTAGCCCGCCTTAAAAAGCTGGGCATTAAAACCGTTATTTTATCGGGCGATAATAAAGCCTGCGCCGAGTATATAGGCGCGGCGGTAGGTGCTGACGAGGTATACTCAGAGGTTCTGCCCGAAGAAAAAGCAAAAATAATTTCCGAAATAAAGCAAAAATACGGCGTTGTTATGATGGTGGGCGACGGCATTAACGACGCGCCCGCTCTGACCGAGGCTGATATAGGCTGCGCCGTGGGCAGCGGCAGCGATATTGCAATTGAGGCGGCGGACATTGTGCTTATGAAAAACGACCCGCTTGATGTGCCGCGCGCAATACGTCTCAGCCGACTGACCATAACCAATATAAAAGAAAATCTTTTCTGGGCGTTTTGCTATAACGCAATTTGCATACCCATAGCAGCGGGGCTGCTTTATGTTTTCGGCGGTCCGCTTTTAAGCCCGATGTTAGCGGGGCTTGCAATGTCGCTAAGCTCTGTATTCGTTGTGGGTAACGCTTTAAGATTGAGAGGTAAAAAGCTATGAGCGAATGTGAATGCTGTAAAAAGAAAAAGCACCGCGATGAAAAGGAGTATAAGCTGCTTATAAACCGCCTTAACCGCATAGAGGGGCAGGTGCGCGGCGTTCGCTCAATGCTTGAAAACGACGCATACTGCACTGACATTTTAATTCAGGTATCGGCAATTCAGGCGGCGCTTAACGCTTTTAACCGCGAATTGCTTTCAAACCATATACACACCTGCGTGGCGGATAATATACGCGCGGGCGATGATTCTGTTATCGACGAGCTGACGGCTACTCTGCAAAAGCTGATGAAGTGAGGTGATAGAAATGGAAAGAGTAATATCCGTACCCGATATGCACTGCGACGCCTGTGTTAAGCGCATAACAAACGCGCTTAACGCCGCAGAGCTTAAATTCAGTGTATCGCTTGAAAACAAAACCGTGACTATTGACGGCTGCGAGCACTGCCTTGCAACCGCCCTGCGGGAAATTGAAGATTTGGGCTTTACCCCGAAAGCATTATAATTGTATTTAAAAAAGCGTTTCCGACCAATGCGGCACGAAACGCTTTTTTAATATATAAAACTGTTGTATTATTAATGCTTTGGGATTATAATTATCTAAAGAAAATTTACGGGGGTTTAATGTCTGCATGAAGAACGTCAAAAATTTTTTATGGATAAGCCTTGGTACGCTTTTGCTGACCGCAGGCGTGTATTTCTTCAAAATTCCAAACGGCTTTTCAACCGGAGGCGTAAGCGGCGTAGGAACACTGCTCGGAAAGCTTACCCCGCTCTCCCCCGCCTTATGGATTTCCGCTATCAATCTGTTATGTCTGCTTATCGGCTTTGCCGTACTCGGAAAAGCAACGGGAATAAAAACCGTTTATTGCAGCCTGCTTTTTTCGGGGCTTACGCAGGTTTTTGAATGGACTGTCCCGTTAAAAAAGCCCTTGACAAATCAGCCGTTTTTAGAACTTGTCTACGCAATGCTGTTAACCTCCGTCGGTTCGGCAATTATTTTCAGGTACGGCGCGTCATCCGGCGGCACGGATATAATTGCGCTGATTTTAAAAAAGCATTCGCCGCTCAATGTGGGCAAGGCGCTGCTTTGTGTGGATTTTTTAATTGCAATGAGCGCATTCCTGGTTTTCGGTGTGGAAATCGGTCTTTACTCGCTGCTGGGATTATTTGCAAAAGCCTTTTTGGTGGACGGCGTTATAGAAAGCATGGACGCGTGCAAGTATTTCACCGTATTTACAACAGAGCCGGAAAAAATATCAGATTTTATAATTAAAAAGCTTCATCACGACGCAACTCTGGCGGATGTGCGCGGAGCGTATACCAATAGCGGAAAAACCGCCGTTCATACCGTCTGCCGCCGCTTTGAGGCGGTACAGCTGCAGCGCTTTGTACGCGAAACCGACCCGCACGCGTTTATGATTATAACAACCAGCAGCGAAATTATAGGCAGAGGCTTCCGCGGCGTCTGACAGGCATAATTGCCGCGCCGCCATACCTGTTTCAACTGATTTTTTACAAATAAAAACACGGTATGCCGGTAAAAATTTTTACCCGTATACCGTGTTATTCGCTTTAATTGTTTATTTTTTGCGTTCTGCCTTTAAGCGTCACTTATCAAAGCCGGGATTAAAGGCATAGAAGTTTTTGCAATCGAGCCTGTCGGTCGTAAGGCGCAGCGCCTCACCGAAACGCTGATAATGCACAACCTCGCGTTCGCGCAAAAATTTCAGCGGATCGGTTATATCCGGGTCGTCTATAAGCCTTAAAAGGTTATCATATGTCACGCGCGCCTTTTGCTCTGCTGCGACCTCGAAAGCGCAATCCGGTCAAAAAACAATTCGGTATACCGCCATAATGCTGCTTCGACAATTTCCGAGCAATTATATTGATATTTTGATTTATTTAGGGTATAATATAAGCGAATTTCAATGCAAATTGCCCAAGGAGGTTGAGAAATGACATATTTAAATTACATAAACAGCACCGTTTCTAACGAGAACGGAATCAAATGGAACTATTACGGGAATTACATACCGACAAATGATATTTTGAGTGCGAGTGTCGCCGACGAATTTATTAACCGATACTTTGATAACGGCGGAAAAAAATATTCCTTAATTATCGATCCTGAAAATTCCAATCTCCTTATATCAGAATATTTTACCGATGTACGGAGAAAGTTTGTATCTCACCGCCGCTCCGAGGAAATGTATAAATTACCACCGGAAAGAACCGTACACACGGTCTCCGGCTTCTTTTTAGGTCTGCTTATCGAAAATTGCCTAAGCGGCACAACTCCCATTTTTCTTGATGATTCCGACCCGTTTTTGTTTTCCTATCTTTGGTTTTTAACATTCTTATATCATGATTACGGATACTGTGTGACCGAAGGGGAGAACTGTTTTGTTCAATATTCGCGCAGGGCGCCTACCCCGGAAACATGCCACGAAAATTGCAAGTTTCACGAATATATTCCACTCCAAACAATAAATAAAAAGTTAGATATAATCTTTTCTCCTTTCCGTCAATTCACACATTCGCGCCCGCATGTCCGCGCTCCGCAAGATTCCGAAATCAGTATGTCTGATTTGGTCGCGAAATTAGTTCAGCCGGATAACGCAGCTTCAGATCATACTGAACTGCGATTTTCCAACGGCAGCATAATAAACGGTCCTCAATACCCTAAACTCACCGTTGCAAGATATTTGAATTATTGTATTAACACGCGACAGCGTGTTGATCACGGAATTGTCGGAGGGTATCTTTTCTATGACAGAATGGTAAAGAACTATTTGCTGGCGTATATCGGTTCAACAAATGACTTCAGTGTGGAGCAGGATATAAAAAAATTCAGTTATAATGGGCTGAAATTTCACAAAGAGCAGCTTGCCGTTTTCTCTTATATTGCCGATTGCATTTTATCGCATAATATTTTTAAGCAGCCGACAAACATGAGAGCTTTATATGAGGAGTACCGGTTGACTCCTCTTTTGAAAGAAAATTTCAAAAACATATCCTTTGAGTCCAATCCGTTACTCTACATACTTGCAATTTCCGATACATTAGAACCCATAAAAATATACAGACAGCACGACGCAAATCTTTCCGCACAGGTTATAGCCGAGGCAATCAATATAGAATACGCTCCGGGAACACATAAATTGCGTTTTTCAAGCAATTCAGGCGCGGTTAACATAAGACTTTTGCATCAAAAAGCGAAAGAATTGACTGATTGGACATCGGCAACATGCACCAATATAAGAAACGGCTCTTTTACCTTGAAAATATAATGAAATTTTCACACCGTTATCCCATGTTTGCCGCATTGCTGATTTCAATTGCAAAAAAAGCCAGCTGCCCGAAACGGTTATTGCGGGCTTTATACGCCGGGGCATGACAATAACCCGGGCGGCTGACAATCGGGAATATGCCGAAACCGCTGATTTTAAGCTGATGACCTCTGCATTTTATGCACCGAGGGCGTCGGCTTTTTTGCGTTTACAGAAAGCAACGGTTCTTTCATTCTTCCGCTCCACTCCCTCGGAATATCGGACTTGCCGCATTTCATATAGTGTAGTACAGGGTGGTAAGATTATGGAAAAAAACAGACAACCTACAACTATATGCAAAAGTGTTTTTAAGGGCGGCGAAAGCACCACAACCGAACAGGAATTTACAAAAATGTGGGCGCGGCTTATCAATGCTTTGGAGAAAAACCGTTGAAAGCAGCTATTTATTGCCGCTTATCGGAAGAAGACAAAAATAAACAGACCGAAACAGATGATTCGGGCAGCATACAAAACCAAAAGGCAATGTTGGTCGGGTATGCCGCGGAACACGGCTGGGAAATTTACGGCATTTACAGTGATGACGATTACGCCGGCACGGACAGGCGCCGCCCCGAGTTCAACCGACTGCTAAAGGACGCGGAAGCGAAAAAATTTGATATTGTACTTTGCAAGACGCAATCGCGCTTTACCCGCGAACTGGAGCTGGTGGAAAAGTATATTCACGGGCTGTTTCCCGTTTGGGGCATACGCTTTATCGGTATTGTAGACAATGCCGACACCGCGAACAAGGGCAACAAAAAGTCCCGTCAGATAAACGGACTTGTGAACGAATGGTACTTGGAGGATATGTCCGATAATATCCGCGGTGTTCTTAAAAACAGGCGGGAAAACGGATTTCATATAGGCTCCTTTGCTCTTTACGGGTACAAGAAGGACCCTGAGCGAAGGGGGCATTTGGTGATTGACGAGGAAGCCGCCGCAGTTGTCCGCGAGGTATTCAAACTGTTTTCTAAGGGCTGCGGCAAAACGGCAATCGCCCGTATGCTCAACGACAGGGGTATTCCCAATCCGACCGAGTACAAGCGCCTGAAGGGACTGCGCTATAAGCAGCCCAGAGCCAAAAGCAGTAATCTCTGGAAGTATTCTGCAATTTCCGATATGCTGACGAACGAAATGTACATCGGTAATATGGTGCAGGGCAAATACGGCAGCATTTCTTACAAGACAAAGCAGAACAAGCCACGCCCGAAAAGTGAATGGTATGTGGTAGAGGGCACGCATGAGCCGATTATTGACCGTGAGCTGTGGGACAGAGTACAGAATATGGTACGGGAGCGTGCAAAGCCCTTTGGCGTCGGCACGGTCGGTCCGTTTGCGGGAAAGGTGCGCTGCGCGTATTGCGGATATGTGATGCGCTCATCAAAAAATCGCGGCAGGCATTACTTGCAATGCTCCAACCGCTATGTATCAAAGGACGCCTGTATCGGCTCGTTTATCTCGGTTGATAGGCTGGAGCAAACGGTGTTGGGCGAGCTTAATCGCTTATCGGCAAAGTACCTGAACAAGAGCGATTTAGAAAAGAGCATTGAATTTTGCGGCAATCTGCAAGCACAGAAAAACGCCGTGTCCGCCGATATTGCGGCCTATAAAAAGCGGGCTGCCGAGTTATCAAGGGGTATACGGGAACTGTATACGGATAAGGTCAGCGGACTTATCTCCGCCGCCGATTATACGGAAATGTCAAAAGACTTTACGGCTGACCGCGACAGACTTGAAAAGCTTATTTCAGACGGAGAAAGGCAAATTGAGGAAATCTATTTAAAAATCAAAGCCGGTGACAACCGCCGTGAAACCGTTGAACGGTATACAAACCTAAAGCACATTAATCGCGAAATGGCGGAAATTCTCATTGATTATATTTCGGTAGGAAAACGTGTTACCGGAACAAAGGATGTACCCATAGAAATCCACTGGAATTTTTGATGACCGCGAAGGGATTAATTTTATAATCATCTGCAAAATTGTTGAAGAAATTCGTAAATTGTAGTATAAATTATATATACCGAGCTTGTAAAGGCACAGGAAAGCATCAGCAAGAGGAACCGCAGAACTGTTTGAAACGGTTTATCGGACAGTTTGAAATCAGGTTTGAACGCTTCGCTGAAAGCTATATAAAAAATAACCGGATACGGAGAATGTAAATGATTAATTTGTTTATTTCAGGCAATGAAAACCAATGGGAAAAAAGCCCCGGTTTTATGCCAAAAACGAGATGCCTGACCGAATATATTTTGCCCGAATACAAGGAAAAATATTTGCCGTTAACAGAGTCAACTATCACACTGCTTAAACAAATACCTTGTATTTTTACATATGAACAGGGCCATGACCGTGATGCATATATCGGATATATCAATAATATTCTTGTACGGCAAAATGACATAATGATTGACTATGAATTAACAGGCGACATTATTACTCATGAGGTGTTTTTGGGGCTGTCGCAGCTTTTAGATATGGGCGCTTGGGAAATGAATCGCACACACTGGACTATAAAAAACTTAGATATAAAGGATCTCCAGCCTTATTATTCCGCTGCCGTCAAGGCTCCCACTGTTTTTGTTTCATATAGTTGGACGCCTATGCAAAATCAGGAAACGGTTTTTAAGTTGATAACCATGTTGAGACAAGACGGAGTCCGTGTTATATACGATAAAGAGTATTTATCCCCCGGTCAGAATATTAACTATTTTATGGAGAAGGCGTTGGAAGCGAACAATGTTGATAACATAATCGTTGTTTGCAATAAGGATTATGCCGAAAAGGCGAACAACCGACAAGGCGGAGTAGGATATGAAGCAGGAATAATTATTCCCGAAATCAAATCCGCTCCGTTACAACGCAGGATAATTCCCGTTGTTGTGGAAACGGATGCAAACGGAAATCCATATTTACCGACAAAGTTTAATGAACTGTATTATATCGACTTAACCGAAGAAAACGGCTATGATGAGTTGATAAAAGCTATAAGAAATACAAGCAGAAACGGAAAATCAGAACAAGAAATAAGTTAGCGTTTCAGCAACGCAATGCTTCATCCGAAACAGCTTATGCTTAAGGCAGAATAGTCCATGAATGAAAAAAACGAAAACTGAATTTCTTATTATATAAACCCGGGTGAGAGAGACTGGCTCTCATACCCGGGTTTATGTATTTTGATATTTTTTATAAACGGCTTGTTTTATTTTGAATTTTGTAAAAAGTGTAAATAATGCCCGGGTTGCTCTTATGCAGTCGCGGCATCTGCTGCCAGATCCTCGTGCAAGTCGGTTATAACATCACCCTTTGATTGGTAATATGTCGCCGTCCACGGCACGCCGTTTGCCGCCGCCTGATATACGCCGTTTGTATGGCTTACAAAATACGGCGCAAAGCCGCTTGCGTTTATTTCTTCGGGTGTAAGGTTTCTTGTCAGCTGGTGTACCATAGCGCATATCATTTCCATGTGCGCCAATTCTTCTGTTCCTATATCGGTAAGCATTCCCTTAACCTCGTTATAGGGCTGACCGTAGCGCTGGGTTAAATATCTCAGCGCCGCCGACGCTTCACCGTCCGGACCGCCGTACTGTTCAAGTATAATCTGTGCGTACTTCGGATTCGGATTTTTTATATTAACGGGATATTGCAGTTTTTTCTCATAATTCCACATAAATTTCAGCCCTCCGTAAAGTCGTTATCCCACGGCCATGGGCCGTCTATCCATTTCCAGCTTCCCTCTGCCGGTGCGTCGTTAGCCGTTATTATAAGGTCGCCGAATTTTTCACGGTATTCCGCCATAACGGCGTCGCGTTTTTCGCGGTACTCGCGCATAAGCTCCAGCGCCCTTGCACTTTCGGGGTGTGAATCAAGAAAAAGGATAAGTTCATAAATCGCAAAATCCAGTTCATAAAGCCGACGCCTTAATTTCATTCTTTCATTCATCTGCGCGCACCTCCTAAAAACGGTTTGTCAAGCTCGGGGAAAAGCGTCCCGTTGCAAAATGCTTTGTCAAGCGGATAAACGCTGTCGAGCGGTTGCATATTTATAAAGACCATAGTCAGCGGGTCTGTACAGTCGGTGTTTGCAACATCTCTGCGAACCGTTCTTTGGGGAGCGGTTGTGCAACCGCATTTTTCGTAAAAATCCGCCACATTGAATTGTCTCTCCATTCCGATATTCTCCTTTTCTGAATTGGGGATTTTGTCCTATAACAGTTTATTGAACAGCCTTATAATTTGTTACAATACAGTGCATTAAGAAATTATTAAGATATTGCAAATACGATTAATAAATTGATAAATTTGCTTTTTATATATTGTAATCTATTGACTAATTATATATAATTAGTGTAATTGGGCTAAATTTGTTATTTTTATAACAATCAATTTTACAAACTATTTTTTACCCTTGGGGGAGGTGCTTTGTTTTGTCAAATGTTGTAGATAATCTGTACGTTGTCGGAATGGGTTTGGGAGTTGTTTTTGTGGGATTGATTTCCATAATTATCCTCTGCTATATTATAGGCGCCATATGTATGTCGTCCGATAAAAAAACGGAAAATGTCGCTCCGGCTCCCGCGGCTGTTCCCGCGCCCGCACCGATAGAAAACCGCGGAGAAATAATCGCTGCGGTATCGGCAGCTCTTGCGGAAGAAATGGGAACCGATATTTCCGCAATCAGAATTTTGTCATTTAAAAAAATTTAAGAAAAAGGTGTTAGAAAATGAAAAAATACAATGTTACGGTAAATGGTACCGCATATGAAGTGACTCTTGAGGCTGTTGACGCGTCCGAGGTAAAGGCAGCTCCCGCTCCTGCGGCAGCCCCCGCACCCGCTGCTGCTCCGGCTCCTGCCGCTGCTCCCGCAGCCCCTGTTTCGGGCGGTAAAGAAACCGTTTCAAGCCCGATGCCCGGCAATATTTTAGCCGTAAACGTTACAAACGGCGCTGCGGTTAAAAAAGGCGATGTGCTTATGATTCTTGAAGCTATGAAAATGGAAAACGAAATTATGTCCCCCTGTGACGGAACTGTTCTGTCTGTTAACGTCACAAAGGGTGCATCGGTTGAAACCGGCGCTGTTCTCTGCGTTATAGGCTAACGGTTGGGAGAATTGACATATGGATAGAATAATTGATTTTGCCAAAACAACAGGCTTTTATATGCTGTTCGGCAATATTAGAGAAAACTGGACATCGCTTGTGATGATCCTTATATCTCTGCTTCTTTTGTACCTCGGCATTAAAAAGCAGTTTGAGCCGCTGTTGCTCGTAGGCATAGCTTTCGGTATGCTGCTTACAAACCTTACCGCGTTTACGGGTGCCGATAACGCCATGTACCACACCGATTTGTGGGCTGAATTTATGGCGGCGGGCGAGCACCACTACGATTACGGATATATATTAAGCAACGGCGGTTTGCTTGATTTCCTGTATATCGGCGTTAAAACCTGCATTTACCCCTGCCTTAT